>Ga0233439_10000422_pt1 | contig 64502 bp, 67 predicted proteins | sample SI_123_September_6_FD_182713 | JGI IMG/M metagenome (GOLD analysis project Ga0233439, IMG submission 182713) | Seawater microbial communities from Saanich Inlet, British Columbia, Canada - SI_123_September2016_100_MG | ecosystem: Environmental > Aquatic > Marine > Inlet | place: Canada: British... | reverse complement strand
GGTTTGAGGCGGATGGTAGTTTTAAAGAGGTTTTTAAAAAGTGTATGCAATATAGAGGACATACCGTGCTGGATTAGATTTGTGGCTGTTCTATTTTCTAGAAAAACATACGGCAGTATTAAGATAATGCCAACATCGATGTAAACTTAGATATTGGCATTATTCCCATGAATATTTTATAGAAAGGTGTGTGGATTTTTTAAATGCGTGTGCTGTGTATTTAGCTTACGCTTGGCTGGCGAGATAATCATCGTAGGTGCCTTTAAAGTCAACAATACCTTCGGGGGTGAATTCGAGTATGCGTGTGGCTAGTGAGGAGACAAATTCACGATCATGGCTTACAAAAAATAATGTTCCCGGATAATTATCCAATGCTAAATTAAGTGATTCAATGGATTCCATGTCTAAATGATTAGTCGGTTCATCCATCATTATAATATTGGCGCGTTCCAGCATGAGTTTTCCAAAGATCATGCGGCCTTTTTCTCCGCCGGAGAGAACGTTTACTTTTTTGTCGATGTCATTCTGGGAAAATAATAAACGACCTAATGTACCGCGAATGACTTGGTCATCATCTTGAGGCTGGCGCCATTGCCCCATCCATTCAATTAAGGGCAGGTTTTGTGAGAAATAACCAGCGCTGTCTTGAGGGTAATAAGAAATGTTTGAGTTTTCAGACCACTTGATTGTACCTTGTGTAGATTTTATTTCATTCATCAAACATTTTAACAGTGTGGTTTTTCCAAGACCATTAGGACCAATGATCGCAATACGCTCCCCTACTTCGACCATCAAATTAAGGTTGTTAAAGAGTTCGTCATCAAAACTTTTACTTAACCCTTTGGCTTCAAGTGCTAAACGGTGCAGTTTTTTATCTTGATCAAAACGAATAAAAGGATTTTGGCGACTTGACGGCTTGATTTCTGCAAGATTTATTTTCTCTAATTGTTTGGCCCGGGATGTTGCTTGTTTTGATTTTGAAGCATTTGCAGAGAATCGACTCACAAAGGCTTTAAGTTCGGTGATTTGCGCTTTCTTTTTAGCATTTTCAGCTTGGAGGCTTTCAGTCACCTGTGTGGCTGCGGTCATATAATCATCATAAGAGCCGGGATAGATGCGAACTTCACCGTAATCTAAATCAGCCATATGCGTACAAACACTGTTTAGGAAGTGACGGTCATGCGAGACAATAACCATGGTACAGTTACGTTCATTAAGAATATTTTCTAGCCAACGAATTGCATTAATGTCTAAGTTGTTGGTAGGTTCATCAAGTAACATGATGTCGGGTTCGGAAAATAATGCTTGGGCGAGCAAGACGCGTAATTTCCAACCTGGCGCTACTTCACTCATTAGACCATAATGTTGCTCAACGGGGATGCCGACACCTGCCAGGAGTTCACTGGCACGTGCTTCTGCGGAATATCCATCCATTTCTGCAAATTCAGACTCAAGTTCACCGGCACGCATACCGTCTTCTTCAGATATGTGGGCTTTTGCGTAAATGGCGTCACGTTCCGATTTGACGGTCCAGAGTTCTTCATGACCCATAATCACGGTATCTATAACCGCAGATGTTTCATAAGCGAATTGGTTTTGTCTTAATTTGCCAATACGTTCGTGAGGGTCTTTGGATACATTTCCTGATGAGGGCTCTAAGTCTCCTCCGAGTATTTTCATAAAGGTTGATTTTCCACAACCATTGGCACCAATTAGGCCGTAACGGTTGCCGTTTCCAAATTTAACAGAAACGTCTTCAAACAGTGGTTTAGCACCAAATTGCATGGTGATATTTGCAGTTGCGAGCATTTTTTTCCTGGGTAATAAAAGTGGATCCCATCGCTGCAATTTGCGCGCGTTAGAATAACGTTGGAGCAAATAGCTAATGGTGGAAGTGAATTTTTAAGGATCATTATTGTACGTTATTTTTCTCCGCATATTTATAGGAATTATTTTTTTACGTAAAGAAAAATGTAAAGGGGGTGTTTTTAATTATATTTTAATGCACTCTACGAGCGCATTTTGAAAAAATTAAGAGTTTGTTGTTTTAAATGGTGCTTTGAAAATAGGGGTTTTTTGATTGAATTTATAATTAAAAATAATTTCTTATTTCAGAACCTAAGAATATTGTCGATCTTTACTGTAGTTTAGTTTTTTAGGAAAAATCATGATTCGACCACGGCACACGCTAGAACTTTATTCCCAAAGGGAGAAAGACTTTCAGACTCAACCATTGCCCTCAAATGAGTTAGTAAAAATGCTCTTCGATACAGCATTAGAATCATTGCTTATTTTACCGGTATTGGTGGAGCGCCAAGATCAAGTGAATAAAGTTAGAGAAATTAATAGAGTTATGTGTATTATTTACGACCTCAGGGAAATGATTGATTTTGAACGAGGAGGAGAATTTGCACTCAGTTTGTCAAAGTTATACAGTGGTATGAATCAAAATCTACTTGAAGCGAGTAAAGCTAATAGTAAAAATCAATTGGCTAATATTCAGCATGTTGCAAACATCCTTCAGCAAATAAAGAATACATGGGATAAGGCTCCCGATATTTCAGTAAAGAATCAGTGGTTGCATTGAAATGTTACAATGCAGTCCTACGTGATTTACACCATTTTAAGCTAGGCTTCTCTCTTAGTTATTTCTTCCCACAACCAGTTCATTAAAGGCAAGACCAAGCGTCAGGGTATTGTTTGCTGTCTTTTGTTTAAAAAATTGTGATGTAGTAAGTTGGCGTGTTATGAGATTCGTACAGAGGTGTTAATTGAATCGTAAACGTGCACACAAAACATAACACTTGCTAAAAAGATAAATAATGGTAACAGAGCAGCAACGGCGACCCATTTAAGAATGTTCATGTTAGACCTCATAATATTTTGATAATGGCTCATTATTATAAGAATCACTTGGTTTTTAGTCACTGTGGCAAATTGCCACTGAGTCAGTTTGTCGTTGGTTTTCTAGCCATAGGTTTACTGATAACGGTGTGTTTTTAGGCTATCTGTATTTTTTAAATGTAGCTTCATTAAACTCTTCACCTAAGATGAATGCGGTTAATTTATTTATGCGTACTGACCGGTGAAGAAACCAAGACCAAGGCGCGCAAATAATCATTGCCAGTGTGGTATTTGAAAGGGGGGAATGGGTCAGTATAACGGTGACCATGGTAAAATAAGGAACAATGAAAGCAGTGCCCCAGATAAAAAGAAGCACAATCCATTGGAGTATTTTTTTGAATTGGCTTTTGAGTGTTGTCTTTTGAAGCATAGTATTTTGTTAACTAAAAGAGGCGTTGTAATTTTAAAGCAAACGAAAGTTAATTTTTAGGCGAAATGTTCGCGCGTTAAATAACTTAATCTAGTTTAGCCTCTATGTTATATTGTCAGGTACTTTTAATGTAAATGTGGGGGCATAATGAAATTTCTTACAGCACTTTCTTTAAGTATTGCAGGTCTAGCCGGGTTAGCTACTTTTCTGGCTGTCGGACCGCTGAGTGGGGTATTCTTTATTTGGGCGGCAACTATTGCATGGGCAGCTTATTTTGCTCTGGGTGGCGATTGTGATGCAGCAACTAACACGGTGGTTTGCGGTCTGCTTGGTATATTTGTAGCATGGTATGCAGCGGTTCTTATTTCTGATATCTCACCAACAGCAGCGCTTGGTTTTCCATTGATGGCAGCTATCATTGTCACTGTTACGGTTGCACTCATGTGTTTAGCGGCTAATATTAAATTTTTTGCAACAATTCCTGCCAGTGTATTAGGTTATTCAGCAACCTTTGCATATCTTCTACAAACACCGGATAAACTACAAAAAGAGTTCCTAACTGGCCATTCTTGGGATAATCCACTGATTGTTATTTCTGTTTCATTCATTGTGGGTATTGGTTTTGCAATAGCTTCTAACAAATTAGCTACTTCATTGACTACAGTCAGCGACGATTGATGTTTTTATATTAGAGGTAATAATTGCTCTAATGATGCGACGACAAAAGGCCTTATGACGGATATCATAAGGCCTTTTGTCGTATAAGAATTATTTAGGAATTTTTGACTAGTCCTAAAACAATACCTGCAAGAATAACGAAAACAACTAAGCCTACGAATGATGGGTCCATAATGGTCTCCTTTACTAATTAGAGAGCGCTGTAAACTTTAAAAAATATTACGTTGTAGTGAATATAACCTCTTCGGAATATTGCCTATACAAATAACAATTAATTCCAAGTCTATGCGCTTTGTTAAAAAAGTGGGGCTGATTTTTAATGGTGTTAGACGGTACATATTGTATCGGGATAGAGAGGATTTCAGAACCTTGTGAAACCGAAATATCCTGCTTAAGTTAATTTTGTTCACCGGTCTTTTTTGATAATAGTTCTATGTTTTCATTAAAACCAAACCTTTTTTTTGTCATCAGCTGATATCCATGAAGTTCATACCGAGTGCTTTAGTCCTGATTATTTTGTTGATGATGATAAAAATGGCTATGCCATTGGTTATAAAGTCCATTGTGATTAATTGGTTTGAATCGCAAGGTCTGACTACCCAGATTGGAGAGATTGACCTTTCGCTTCTGGAGGGGGGGGTTAGTATCAATAATATTTCTGGAAAAGATGAGGGGGGTAGAGGGCTTGTGTTGGGTCAATTGAGTTTTTCATGGCAGTGGCGAGCAATTCTTGATCGCCGTATCATCATTGATGGCTTTGAGATTCAGTCATTACAATTGGATGCTATATTGTCTGAAGATCGGTTAACAAATATTGCAGGGCTTAACGTAACAAGAGCTGAGAAAGTTGCTGCCCAAATAACGACAGAATCACCGACTCAGTCATGGGGTATTAGATTCGGGAATAGTAAAGCGTTGGATGTTAACGTATGTATAAAACAAATTAATCATAGCGGTCAGTTGTCATTAGACCATTGTGTTCAGCTGGAACATCTGGTGTGGAATGGCATAGTTGACTATAGCACTTATGATAAGAAAGTTAGCGACCCTTGGCTTATAGAAGGGTCGCTCGAACTGGGTGGGTTGCTGATACACAATAATTTACGGAATCGTCCATTTTTGCAAATTGAATCCATTGTTGTGGATAATGTAGCTATTAAATCATTATCCACTATTGGGGTTAATGCCGTCCGTGTTAAGAATCTTTCTATTTTGCAGCAACAACCCAATAATTCGGTCTCTAAAGCCCCTGTTTTTTCTTTTGATACCCTCGATTTGCGAACGATTCAGTTATTAGAGTTAAATGATTTACGGGTAGGGGTTATTGAATTGAAAGCGCTTTCAATTTACCTTCGGCTAACCCAAGAGGGCTGGCCGGACGTCGATGCGTGGGTAAAGGAGCATGACAGTGATACGCAACTGAGCAACCAGCAAGTCGCGTCTGGAGGTTTTCGGTTTTTGGTTAATGAATTCATAGCTACCAGTAATAAAGATATTATCTTCTTAGATGAGCGATACCAGAGTCCTTTTACAGTTGTTTTGAAGGATGTTAAATGGGTCGTTAAGAAAATCAGTAACCAAGCTATTCAGCAAGACAGTAGTGCCTCACTTGCTTTCGCTATTGGTAGTCACGGGTATGTCGAGTTGGAGGCATCAGGGGCTTGGTCAGGAAATCAGCCTACGATTACAGGAAAGGGAAAAGTAGTGGGGCTAGATTTGAAGATGATGACACCACTGACGCGGCAGTACCTGCAACATACGATTAACAGTGGGCAATTAGATAGCGATGTTAAGTTCAATGTCGAAAAAGGGCTGGTTAACAGCGTGGTGCAATTTTCTGTCAATCAGTTAGTGTTAACAACCTTGAATGCTAAGGAGGCGAAAGCCTTTAGCAGCGAATTTGATTTTCCTTTAAATGCATCGTTATCATTGTTGCGCGATAGAGATAATAGTATTCATTTAGATGTTCCGGTTAGTGGCCGATTTGATAATCCTAGCTTTGACTTTGAGCAAGCAATAGTTGCAGCAGTTTCTAAGGCCGTTGTTGAGGCTGTTATTAATTATTACACGCCTTATGGATTGGTTTTTGCGGCTGAATCATTGGTTGATCTTGCGAATAGCCTCAAATTAGAGCCTATTCTTTTTAACAGTGCCAGTGTTGAATTAACCAGTAATCATGTGGAACAATTAGCCGTCATTTCAAAATTAATGGCAGCTCGACCGAGTATCCATATTACCCTTTGCGGAATCAGTAATCAGAAAGATAAAGAGAAACTATTTCGGAAGCCTTTAAAAAGTAAATTTCAACAAGTACATAATGAACAAGGCTTATTAGTTTCTAAGAAACAGCTTGTTCTATTAAATAAAATAGCCACTGAAAGAAGTGCGCATATCAAGAAATTTTTAATTAAAAAAAGGGGGATAGAAGCGAGGCGTATTGTTGAATGTCTACCCCGCTATGAGCCGGAAGGGGTGGCGAGTGTCAATATTACTATTTAGTTAAAGAAGGTTCAGTAATAAAATAATAATGGCGACCAAAGTTGGTACTGTTATTTCAAAGAAGGACTAATTAACGAGTTGATTTGCTGGCGGTTCCGTTAGTTTAATGCATAGCAATTATTAATGATTCCGATTATAAAGTTTGGTGCGTGGTTATGCCCGGGTTCTCTTTGCATTTGTTGTGAGTGTCGAGCAGAATAGTTTTTTAAGATGTTCTTTTAAAATAGATTGATATGCAGCTTAAGAAACAAGGGTGCTGATACTTCTATTATATTCCTTTTGATAAAGAGTTCTGAAAGAGTAAATATCTTTTGTGACAAATTGTCGCGCGTCAATTTGTCACATTCACTTAAGCATTATTAGTTCGTAAAATGACCTCAGATTCTAATTTTTGTATTTTTACCCTAGACAGGAATTAGCGTTTCGTTTTTTGGTGGCCAGTTGTTCGAATGAATGTCCATACCTACCCCTCATAGAGAGCTGGCTACCAACTTTTCTTTTATTAAATCATCTACGGTTATTCTTCTAAAACTAACTGTAACTTTTCAGGAACCTGAAAGGTTTTATTGGTTCCTGTTAGCGGACATTTAAAGGCCAATTTGACAGCTTGTAATTGTAAGTTTTTGTCACCAGTTATCGCTTGACCATACAGCCGGTCTCCGATAATGGGAAAGCCAAATTGTGATAAATGTATACGAATCTGGTGTTTTCTTCCGGTGTTGAGTTGAATATCAACTAAAGAGTTTTTTGTTGTAGTTGCAACATAACTGAGCGTTGTAGAAGCTTTTTTACCATCAATGTGAGTGTTAATTTCAAAAGGGTCGTGATGGGGTGAGAAGTCACCGTTTACAATGGCCTGATAATGTTTCTGTATCGTTCGAGTTGAAAAAAAATTACTGAAAACCTGAGCCATTTTTTTACTGTGTGCGAGTAGGATAATGCCTGTTGTGGCTTGGTCTAGTCTATGGACTAAAAAACAAGGTCGTTGGGGCTGTAGATGTGTTTCTACCCAACGATTAATGGTGCAGGCATCGCCCCATTTACTGCCTTGGCAAAATAAGCCGTAAGGCTTGTACCAAATAGAATATTCTTTTTCATCGTTGATTAAGGAGGGTGCGGGGGGTTCTTGGCTTAAAATAGTCGTATTGTAGAAAAGTTGTAATTGGTCTCCGGTATGAAGTGCTTTGTTGTTTCGTCGTAACCGTTGGCAACGTTGGTTTCGGTGTAACCATACCGCACCTTTTTGCATGGCGACTTTAAGGTTTTGTTGAGATAGCCCTGTTTCGCTGGCTAAAATAGAACTGGTTTTTTTTGCGTTATCATTAGCGGTTATCGTATAGGTATATTCGATAATGGTCGTAGGGTCTTCTCTCATAGTGGGTTTAATTTATTTGCCTAAGAAAGTATTTTATGGTTACTTGTCTGAAGGTCTATTTTAACGAGCAAAAATACTTAGCGTTAATTTACCTAATTTAATTAGGTGTTTTTAACAGCGAGTGGAAACCCGTAACTGGGGTGTGTAACGCTCTTGACTATGTTTTTTATAAGTCTTATTTTTAATGTTAAAATTCTTGTGTCAGTTATTGTTGATGGAAAACTTATGATGAATTGTATAAAGGAGACTCATTGGTCTGAGCAGTGTACTTTTTTTATTAGATGTTTGATAGCTAAAATACCTCAGGGTGTGTTTAGGAATTGGCTTAAAAATGGTGCTTATATCGAAGAAAGGTTTGCGAATGGCCAAAGGAAGCTGATCAGTCATTATCGCTATGGAAAGCGTTACGGTTTGACCGTCTTATGGTATGAGAATGGTCAGCGGTTTGCACAAGGGCGTTATCAAAATGGTTGTGAAGAAGGTCTGTGGGAGGAGTGGAGCCAGAATGGACTTAAAAGAAAAGAGGGGCATTACCGGGCCGGTCAATTAGATGGACTTTGGACTGAGTGGTGGGAAGCAAGTGAGCAATTAGAAAAACAAGGAGATTATAAAAACGGCGAAAAGATGGGGCGCTGGACTTGTTGGTATGAAAATGGAAAGAAGAAATCTGAAGGTTATTTTAAGGCAGGTAAACAAGAATCTCTTTGGTCTTATTGGTATGAGAGCGGCGATATTTTGAGAGAACAGCAAATGAGGGCGGGCAAGTTACATGGCTCTTATACGGTCTGGAATACGCAGGGTTTGATGTATAAGAAAGAGCTGTATAGTGATGGGGTGTTACAGCGCGCAATGTCATGATCCAATATTGAATATAATGGACATATTAATTGTGAGTAACAGCATTTTTAGGTAATGAAGAAACATTTGTTTATTTTCGGGTTACGTTGGTTTCTTCTTGGGGGACCTGGTTTCATAATGGCCCGCTTATTTTTTGCCAGCATGGCAAAGAGTAGTTTTGTGTTGCTGGTTATTCCCGGGTTTTATTAATGTAGTGAATGGAGAGAGGTTAGGAGGTCACCATGGGTATGCACTTTCTGCATTATGATTTGCAGCGGTCCATTTAGAAAAAAAACGGTCTCTTATAGGTGTTTTAACTACGGGGTTTTATCTTTTTGGACTTGAAAATGTCGAACGCAGATTCGTTATGAGTGATTGCGAGGTGGTGATTTTAGTGGATGAGGTGCTTGTCGATTAAAAAATAACTTTTATAATGCGGAAAAATAAAGAGGGGAATAAAATTGATAACTGGGCAAAAAAAACCATTAAAGAAGTGCCGATAATTCGCATATATATCCTTGTTTTTGAGTTAAGTAGTAGTGTCAAACCAGTAAATTAAGTCCTTTAATAGAGGCTATTTTAGCTGATTATAATTGATAAAACGATGGGGCAAATTGTCACATGACAATGTGTCGCAGCGTTAACTTATTAAATTGCAATTGATTTATGAACTTTGTTAATAAGTGAAAATATTATGAAAAAACCTATAAAGTGTTGTTATTGGGTGGTGTCTGGGAAAATCTTGGCAGGTGAGCACCCGATGGGAGTAGGTAAGCTTGCATCCAGTGAGAATCTGGATGCGTTAAAAAAAGCAGGGGTAACAACGTTTATTGATTTAACCGGTGAACCCGAGGGTTTAGCCTCATACGCATCATTTTTGGACGGTCAGGTATATCAGCGTTTCTCGATAACAAATATTGGCACACCGCCGTCATCTGAAATAACGATAGCAATCTTGGATTTGATCGATCAACAGGTAACAAAAGAAGGGGTCGTTTATATTCACTGTAGAGGAGGGGTGGGTAGAACGGGAACTATTATTGGGTGTTGGTTGACGCGGCAAGGTTTTAAGGGTACAGATGCATTGGCACAATTGAATAAATTATGGTTGCAAAACCCAAAATCAGCCGCGTCTAAATCGCCTGAAACGAAACAACAAAAGGATTATATTCTAACCTGGCGGGAAAACCTTGGTGGCTAGTCAGCGATTAGATGGCTAAGTCAGTCTCTGGGTTTTATTGAATAATGAAATATTATGATGTGATTGTTTTGGGGGCTGGAGCCTCGGGGTTAATGTGCGCTTTGACGGCAGCTCAGCGAGGGCGTTCTGTTTTGGTGCTAGAAGGCAGTAATAAGCCGGGCAAGAAAATTCTTATGTCAGGGGGAGGGTGCTGTAATTTTACAAATGTTGAGGTGGATGCGAATAATTATATCTCTGCTAATCCACACTTTTGTAAATCTGCGCTTAAGCGTTATAGCCAATGGGATTTTATTGATATCGTTCAGCGCCACGGAATAGAATATGAACAACGTAAACATGGTCAATTGTTTTGCTTAGATTCTGCTAAAGATATTCTGAATATGCTATTAGAAGAGTGTGCGCAATTGTCGGTTAACTTAAAAACACATGTGACTATTAAGGCGGTTCAAGCGAATACCAAGGGGACTGCACGTTATCAGGTTGATACGGAAACTGTAACTTATCGATGTTATTCTTTGGTTGTTGCAACAGGTGCATTATCAATCCCTAAGATGGGTGCGAGTGGTTTTGGTTATCAGCTTGCAAAACAATTTGGTTTAAATGTCTTACCCCGCAGTGCAGGGTTGGTTCCTTTTACTTTTAGTGGCCATATTAAGGAGATTTCTGAGCGATTATCAGGATTGGCTGTTGATGCTGAGCTAAGTTGTGGAAAGGTTTCTTTTCGAGAGAATATTTTATTTACCCATCGTGGCTTGAGTGGACCAGCTGCATTGCAAATCTCCAATTATTGGCAACCGGGTAGCGTGATAACGGTTAATTTGTTACCAGACCTTGCGTTAGCGGAGTATTTGTTAATGCAAAAAGAAAAGCAAGCGAAAGCACACCTGAAAACTGTTTTGTCTGCTCATTTAGCTAGGGCATTGGTGAGTGAATTGCAAGTCCTCTTTTGGGCTGAATATGCACAAACACCCTTGGCTGAGATTCCCGATAAAAAATTACAATTCATTGCAATGCAATTACAGTCTTGGGAATTAAAACCTGCCGGAACTGAAGGTTATCGTACTGCGGAAGTGACGTTAGCTGGGGTTGATACGCATGATCTGAATTCTAAAACCATGGAAGCTAAAAATCAGCCGGGTTTGTTTTTTATCGGTGAAGTGGTGGATGTAACGGGCTGGTTAGGTGGATATAATTTCCAATGGGCCTGGTCTTCGGCGTATACTGCAGGGCAGTTTATTTAGTGTTAGAACAACTAAACAGAAGTTAGCGTTTAACTAAAAAAGAGGGGGGTTTATGGCGGTTTTAGACGGGATGATAACGGTCTCATCATTATGGCGTTATCCGGTTAAATCAATGATTGGAGAAGAGTTGCGTGCCACTGGGGTGAATGAGAAAGGGCTTTTGGGTGATCGCACTTCGGCACTTATAGATGTAGAAACGGGGAAAATTGTCAGCGCTAAGAATCCAAAGCGATGGCCTAATATTTTTTCATACCATTCTCGTTATGAAGACTTTCCATATTCGAATTGTGTGCGTATTACTTTACCTGATGGGTCGACCGTCAAGAGTGATGATCGACGTGTTAATGTGATTTTGAGTGAAGCTTTGGGGCGGGATGTTGAGTTTATTTCTCAAGCTCTGAATGAACCGCAATTAGAAGAGTACTGGCCTGATATTGCAGAGCTTGATAATAGAGATGTTGTGACTGACGAAGACATGCCAGCAGGCACTTTTTTTGATCTTGCGAAAATCCATTTGTTAACCACGTCAACACTCGCTGAGTTACGCAAGTTATATCCGGAAGGGCAATTTGAGTCGCGTCGTTTCAGACCCAACATTATCATTAAAACTGATCAACCTGGTTTTGTTGAGAATGATTGGGTGGGTAAAATACTCAAGATAGGTAGTGAGGTTCAATTAAAAATAACGGACTTGTGTCCGCGCTGTGTAATGACGACAGTATCACAAGGGGACTTGCCCAAAGATACTAATATTTTACGGACAGCGGCACAGCACAATGGTGCGCATGTAGGTGTTTATGCAGACGTGTTAAGTGCCGGTACAATCACCTGTGACGATGTGGTGAGTATTGTCGATTGACCACTTCTATGGTGTGGTCAGGCCTGCGCTTTAGTCTTTTTGGTTGGCTGAATAATCGCTTATTCATGAATTTTACTGACCATCTTTCGAATATTACCGACACCTCGATAAACAAAGAAGATGATAATGGGGATTGATATCCCTGTTATCAGGCTGGGATTGACTGCTATTCCAGAAGCTTTAATTGCTTTGGCAATATAGTTAAATAAACCGACGGTATAGTAACTGATGGCGGCAACAGAAAGTCCTTCAACGGTTGATTGCAGATGTAATTGTAAATTAGCACGTTTATCCATAGACGTGAGTAAAGACTGATTCTGTCGCTCTAAAGTGATATCAACACGGGTACGCAGTAATTGACTGGCCTTGCTGATTCTCTCTGAGAGCATGGTCAAACGTTTTTCAGTCACTACACAGGTATTAATCGTAGGTTCTAAGCGCCTGTTTAGGAATTCATTGATAGTTTGGACGCCGGGAATTCTGACTTCTTTAAGTTCGTTAATGCGTTGCTCAACGAGTTGATAATAGGCTGCTGTTTTAACGAATCGAGTGTGGGTGCTAGAAAAGCAATTTTCTATTTCAGCGGCTAAGGCTGTTAATTCATCGAGTAATTGACTGTCATCAATATCTAATTGATGCATAGATGTCGTTATGCGCAATAGATCTTGATCGGCACGAGTAAGTTTAGGCATTAACGCTTGTGCGACGGGATAGGCTTGCAATGACATAATACGAAAAACTTCAATATCACATAACCGTTGTAGGTATCGGCCGGCTTGGCGTGAATTAAGTTGGCGATCATAAATAACAAAACGGCTGAACCCATCTGCTTGTATTTTGAAATCGGTAAAGGCTAGCGCTGCCCCACTGGCAACTTCTGCACCGACTAAAGCACCGCCTGAAAAATGTTCAGCAATGTCTTGAAAGTCAGGTTGCGCTTCAGATTTAATGATAGCCGCGTGAATGGCGACCATAATCTTGCCAGGTAATGCTTTTAGCCATTCCGCAGGTATTTGATTGAGTACCGATTGGCTAAAGGGTGGGTGTTCTGAATGATGTTGGTAAAAAGTATAGGTACTGTATTCGCCGTGGTGCTGCCATTGAAATTGGAAATTTCCGAAATCATCACTAAAGTGAAGCGTATCTGACGAGGGTCGTGGCCGGTTAAAGGTCTCGCAGAGAGATTCTAGGTGTTTAAGTTCTATGATTTTTTGGTCACCATCGTGAATTAAGGCAATATGGGTTGCCTGTGCTGGGCTTTTAATCTTGATGGCTTGTCGAGCATGGGCCTCATGATGTAATTGTTCACGTAAGGCATGGTTGTCAGGCAGGGATGCTGAGAAAGTCATAGCGCGTAAATTTGTAATTTTAGATTGAGATACTGAGAACAGTCGTTACTTTATCATGTTAGGTAATTATAAAAAAAGTATCACCGTCTTTCTGGTTTAAAAGGATTAATCGAGTGCTTGCGCAGTGGCGTGTTAGAATGTGAACTCTCTGTTAGTGATAAAATAGAGAATTTTATTCGTGATGATATTATTAAACTCATTAAGATGATGACCGTGGTTATTACTGTAATTTGTTTATATGTTTCTACTTTATGACCTTAATTTTATATGATTTTTACGCAATTAAATGCCAGTCATTGCCAAGCTTATAAAAAGTTAATGCTGATGGCGACACAAGAGTCACCTTTTTCATGGATAACTTCTCATAATGAAGTGCGCACATTAACTGAACGGGAGATGACTGAAATGTTAGATCACGGTCAAAATGAGTCGTTGATTAATGTCGGTGTTTTGGGCACAAAAAAAGAATTGATAGCTTGCTTATCGCTAGCTTTTGCGACGCAACATAGACTTGCTCATAAGGCGACCTTACATGGGTTGTATGTTTTGCCAGAATTTAGGCGGCAAGGCATTGCGCGAGAACTGCTTACGATGTGTATTAATAGCATTACGGAAAAACCGGAGGTGATTTATTTGGATGTGACCGTAGTCACTGCGGCACTCGCCGCACGTCAGTTCTATCGTGCAACGGGGTTCAGTTCTTTTGCTCTTGAGCCTGATGCGGTTAAAGTTGGCCAACATTATTATGGTCTTGAAAGTCTCAGAATGTCAGTCGGCTGAAGTTGTTTCTATAATGCTAAAGAACGCATAAATTATGTAGTTTATTAGCTAGAGTTATGAAATGCTTTTGACTAAAAACTTGTGACCTAGATGAATAAACTGAAAATTGCCAGTCTCTTGTTACTGCTCTTTTTTTTACCCCCTACATCCTTAAAAAACACGCCCTTTCTAACCATTAATGACCTGTCAATTGCTGGTTTTGAGCTTAAAAATATTCAATTGTTTTTGCTTGAATCAAGCGACCACCAAACTGAAATTAACGGCTCAGTGAGCCGACTTACTGCCCCAGAACTTTCTGATGGGGTCGTGATAAATAACATTTATTGTAGTCGTATAGTGTTCAGTGTGGACGCATTGACTTGTCAGCAGGGACGAGGGCAGTTATCGGTCTCAGGTATCTATGAAACCGTATTTGATTTTTTCTTACGAGTGAGTAAAACCCAAAATGAGCTTAAGTTAACAAGTTTGGCAGACATTGGGCGTGCTCGTTTTATACAAACGCCTGGCCGTGACGGTGCGAGTCAGTTGGACATTAATATACAAGGCGTTACTAGCGGTGTAATTAAGCCATTATTGCCGTCTTATCGTTTTGATTGGGCACAGGGCACTATGGATGTAGCGACCAATATGATGTTTTCTAAAAGTGGCTTAACTGATTTACACAGTAATTTTGTTTTAAAAAGTGTTTCAATCCAAACGGATGATGGACGATATGCGGGTGAGGAATTGGACCTGGCGACCGTGTTGGATGTAACGATGCAGCAGCAGTGGCGTTGGCAGATTCAGGCAGAAATATCTCACGGTGAAATTTATCTAGATCCGGTCTATCATGCCAGCCCCGAGCAACCCCTAGTGTTTACAGCGAACGGTTTGTGGGATGTGAAAAATAAAGAGTTAAAGATTAATGAATTTATTTTTGATGACCCTGTAATGGGGCACTTGGCCGGGCAGAGTCGTGTGAAGATTGATAACAGCATTAAAGTTGAACAAGCCTCATTGAGTTTTAATACTGAAAATTTACAACTTTTTGAACGCACGTATGTACAACCCTTTTTAGCAGAAAGCCAGTTCGAGGGTATGACCGTTACAGGGGGGCTGGATGCACAAGTGGACTTTTCTAAGCAATCGATTAATAAAATTAGTTTAAAATTTACCGGGCTGAATTTGATCGATCCTAAAGAGCGTATCCATCTTCAGAATGGTCGTGGAACGATAAATTGGAGTAGCCAGTTAGCCGCACAAAGTCAAAGCGCCTTGGCTTGGGATCGTTTGTTTATTTACCAATTGCCCATTGGGCCGGCAGAATTATTACTGACAACAGATAAATATAAAATAACGCTGACCCAGCCCCTTGATTTACCTATTTTAGGTGGCAATATTCATGTGAGTCAGTTTGACTGGTTGTCGATGGTAGGACAAGATCCGGTGACCCATTTTCAAGGGATAATTGAGAAAATTTCCTTGGGACAATTGGCCACAATATTAAAATGGCCTGATTTGCATGGAACGATTTCAGGTGGAATTCCACAAATTACTTATCATCAAGGAGAGATAAAAACCTCAGGGGAATTGTGGGTCGAAGTGTTTGGAGGCTATGTTCGGGTTAATAAATTAGTTTTGGCAAATTTTTTGAGTGCACAACCGGAGGTGTTTGCCGATGTGGAGGTTGATAATTTAGACCTGCAACAGATTAGTCAGACTTTTAAGGCCGGTAAGATAACCGGTAAGTTATCTGGTTTTATTAATGATCTACATTTGTTAGCTTGGCAACCGGTGACCTTTTTTGCTTGGTTAGGGACACCAGAAAATGATAGTAGCAGACATGAAATTAGCCAACGGGCTTTGGATAATATCGCGAGTATTGGGAGTGGACCGGGGGTTGGATTACTTTCGACAACTTTTTTGAGATATTTCGATTTATTTGGCTATGATAAGTTAGGGATGGGGTGTTATTTACATCAAGGTGTTTGCCAATTAATGGGGGTCAATGCAGTAAATGAAGGTTTTTATTTAGTCAAAGGGCAAGGGTTACCTCGCGTTGATGTTATTGCCTACAATACCCAATTGGATTTTAATGTGTTATTAAAGCGGCTGGAAAGAATTACACAGGCCGAATTTTAGACTGACGGGGAGCGTCCTATGAAAAAGATCTCAACTTTAAGTGCGTTATTGCTGACCGCTTGCGTAACGATTAATATTTATTTTCCAGCCGCAGCAGCCGATAAAGTCGCCGATGAGGTAATTAAAGAAATTCAAGGTGTATCGACTCAAGAGAAGAGTGAGCCGGAAGCCAGAGCCAATCACGGGCGACTTGCATTTTATTATGCAGTTGATCGGATATTAGCGGTGATAATTTCTCCTGCGCATGCGGCAGGAGAGGCTGACCTGTCTATTAAAACGGTTCAAATAAATAAACTTCGACATACGCTGAAACAGCGTTTTTCAGTTTTACAGGAAAATTATGCCTCGGGCCTTATTGGTATTAAGGCAGATGGTTTTCTGGTCGTTAGAAATTTATCCGAGATTCCTTTAAAAAACCGTAATCAATTGAAGAAATTAGTAGCGTCAGAGAATAATGATCGCCAGACTTTGTATCAAGCTATTGCCAATGCTAATGGTCACCCAGAATGGTATGTTCAAATTAAAACGACTTTTGCTCGCCATTGGTTAAGTAATGCAAATATCGGTTGGTGGTATCAAACTGCAAGTGGTGCATGGCAACAACGATAAACAATGAGCATGGAGTAACGGTTAACGGATCATAAGTCCTTTTACCTAGTTATTTCAGGACTCATTATCGATGGGGTAAGGTAGCCTGCAATACTTTTTATCGGGTGAGTTAGGGCTTTTGGTTATTTCTATGTGTATAAGCTTTACGGTCGCTCATCCGAATAAAATTTATTTTGTGGCTACTTTGACAGCGGCAGATACTCACAGTCTACCTCTCTTTAAGACGACTATTTTCATCCTCTGGTGCTTTCATGCATGGCATGAGGTACGCATACTATTTGGCTTGCCAGGTATAAAAACTTGCCGTACGCATGCCGGGTTCACGGTATAAGTCAGATATTGAGGTGTAATGTTTTTTTTAATAGCGCCAAAATTTGACTATTTATCGAATGTGATTTTTTCATAAAAAACGTCTTATTTTAGTTGCTAGGAATGTTCTATTTTTCAATGGCTATTATTTTTTGGGAGGCTTACAGGCGAACTTTTTTTATTTAGCTATTTAAATCCATACAATTAGCAATAGCTTCGATTAAAGGAATTCTGTTTCTGAATGAGGGTAACGTTTTTAGAACATTTTGAAATAGCGGTTACATTTAGTGGTAGATTAACTGGGTAATTAAGTGATTTATGGTAATTCTTGGATGGCTAGGTGGTTTTTAAGTTGGGATTTTGATGGCTAAGGTAAAAAGAATAATTTTTCTGTTAATGGTGATAACTATTGTGTTGTTACTGGGTTACGTTGCTTTTTATTTTTTGTTTTTAGATTTATTCGTTGATTTTTGGTGGTTTAAATCACTTAAATTTGAAAATTACTTTTGGCTTCGGACTTTTTACCGTTACTTTTTTTCCATTGGCGTGACTGTTTTTTTCTTTGGTGTGTTTTTTATACATTTCTGGATGGCCTCTCGTTATTTAGGGATTGATGCCGAGGAAGAGGCGGTCTTAGATAGTAGCCAACGGAAAAGGCTTAATCAAATCGTGCGTTGGTTCAGAACAGGGTCACTAGCCTTGTTTACCCCCATTTCATTAATTATGGCTTTTATTATAGCTATACCATTTTATGAGCACTGGGAGTATGCCACCTTATTCTTTTTTGGCAGTGCTTCAGGTATTGTCGATCCGGTTTTTGGCAATGATACCAGTTTTTACATGTTTTCTTATCCAATGCTCACCTTGATCCAAAAAGAATTATTGGTTATTTCTTTTTTTGTTTTGGTTTTGGTTTCTCTTCAATACTGGCTGGCACATCATTATATTCCGGCACAAAAAAAGAATTACCCGATTGGTGTGAAACTCCATCTTGCAATACTACTTATTTTCTTTGTGGCCCATTCGGTTTGGGGCTGGCTTTTAGAGCGTTTTAGTTTGCTCTATGTTGATGACCATTTGCCGGAGTTTTTTGGCCCTGGTTTTGTTGAATTACGTTATCAATTACCGCTGATCTGGTTGGAAATTATCACCTTTATCTGTTTGGTGGCGTTAGTGGCTACTTACTTTTCTTCTAAAAGTAAACGCAGTGTTTCTCCCATAACATCATGTGTTTTATTTTTTGCCGTTCTTGTTGGCTTGCAACTTTGGCCTGTTATTCCAGACTTTGTGTCTAAATATTTTGTGAAACCCAATCCAGTCAGTATGGAGCGTGCGTTCATGGAAAATAATATTGAGGCGACTTTAGCCGCTTATAAACTTGATAATATTCATGTCGAAGAAAAAAGATTAGCTTTAAATGCTGTGGCTGACATTGAGACATGGAAACTACAAAAACATTTTGACAACGTGCCGCTATGGGATAGCGAACTATTGATTGATGGGTATAGGCAACTCCAAGGAATCAGGAGTTATTATAGTTTTCCAAATGTTGATGAGTCGCGTTATGTTATTAATGATCACTTAACTCAGGTGAACTTGGCTGCAAGAGAATTGAATATAGGAAGGTTACCTCCAGATGCCCAAACTTGGGAGAATAAACATCTCCGTTATACCCATGGTTATGGCGCGGTGGTAACGCCGACTTCTCAGGATGCAGATCAGCCGATTAAGTGGTATTTACAGGACTTGAGTTTGACCTCAGAACAGGGTTTTAAAATTGAGCACCCTGAAATATATTATGGTGAGGAACGCTACGATTATGCGATTGTCCCGAATAAATTGGATGTCGTAGAGATTTCAGGCCACAACCATCTGTCCAAGATAGATCCTTATCATGGCCGTGGCGGAATTCCTCTTAATTCTTTGTTTAGGAAGGTTCTGCTTTCAGTTTATTTAGGAGATGAAAAACCTTTTTTCTCCACCAGTGTTACGCGAAAAAGTAAACTGCGTTTTCGCCGTAATATTCAAGAGCGAGTACAGGCCGTGGTGCCGTTTTTGACTTTGGATAAGGACCCTTATTTGGTTATTAGTGATGATCGCCTGTATTGGATTTTAGATGCTTATACGTTATCTGATTGGTATCCAGTCTCATTCCCAATAGATCATGAATTTTCTAATGGAAATCGACAATTTAACTATATTCGTAATTCGGTTAAAGTTACGGTCGATGCATACAGTGGGCAATTAAATCTTTATATTTCAGACCCATCTGATGCGGTAATTACAGCCTATGACCGCGCTTATCCGGGTGTTTTTAAACCATTAGATGACATGCCAGACTTTTTGCAAAAGCAACTGCGCTATCCGCGGGAGTTATTTTTTTTGCAGATGTCAGTTTATGCAAAATATCATCAGACTCAGCCGGAACTATTTTATCAGCAGTCAGAAACATTAGCGTTTTCAACGGTTGGCGATAAGCAGGTTCAGCCCTATTATATTACAACCGCTTTTAATCGTTGTAAGGGGCAAGAGGAATTTGTTTTAGTCAATCCCATGACACCGGTGAATCGTGACAATTTAAGTGTTTTGGCCATAGCGGGAACGCTTAATAGACAAAAGAACGCATGTGTAGATTCTTATGACCCTAATTTGACTGTTTATAAGTTTCATAAGGACAGGCAAGTGAATGGTTTAGCTCAGGTCAACGCGCTGATTGATCAGAACCCTGAAGTTTCTTCCATGTTTACGTTGTGGGATCAGCATGGATCAAATGTGGTCAAAGGGCGTATGGTCGTTTTACCGATGGGGAATTCTATTTTGTATGTTCAACCGGTGTATATGGTTGCTGATAAAGCTAAAATACCTCAGCTTTCAAGAATTATTGTATCCATCGATAGCGAAGTTGCTATGGAAAAATCATTAGCTACGGCATTAACTAAATTACAGCAAAAATTAACGGGGGTTACGGAGACCGGTCTAGCAAAATCTATAATGGAGACAGAGGGTTTCAGGCAATCAAAAAAAGAGATTGAGCGGCAATTAAAAGAGAAGAGTAACGATTAGATATTTTTTAAATATTGACTGTTGTTAAGTGAAATGTATTGAAATGGAGTAGAATAGCTGAGACTGACTTTTGGAGAGTAGATTGGAGAAATTTAATAAATACCGTTGTATGGAGTGTGAAGACTTATACGATGAAGAAAAAGGGGATCCAGCCAGTGGCTTTGCGCCAGGAACACGTTGGGATGATATTCCCGATGATTGGGCTTGTCCTATTTGTGGGGCGCCGAAAAGTTTTTTTAAATTAGTGTCTGAATAAGTTCTAAACGTTACTTTTAACCTTTTTTTAACGATAGTCGGATTTCGGCTGGCAGAAAAAAATTAAGGTGATAGTTAAGGCTGTTACCGTAATGAGTTTTTGGTGAATAATTGATTGCAGATTTGCAGTGCTATTAAATCAAGGCACACAAAAAGTAATCGTCGTTCGGTTTGTATATTTTTTTTATTTGGTGAAATAATGACTAAAAAGATCAGTTATGTTGTTTTTGTTACAACTTTTTTATTAATGTTAAGTTCGTCTTTTCAGGTTGCTTACGGGGCTACTCCGTATGGACGTGACCAAATACGGGTGCATACGGGAGAATCTGGTAAACCGGGTGATTCTCTTTTTGCATTGACGTCACGGTGGCGAATTGATGGTGATGTGACTTATGAATCAACCGGCATTACTTTTGTGAGTGGTGTTGAAAAACCTAAGCCAACAACGGGTCCTGGGGTTGCTAAAAAATTAGCGATTGCCATGTCAGACGGAATGATCAAGCAATACCCAAGCTGGCGCGGGGTTGAAGCAGCCAATGTGCCTGGACAAGCGGAAATGACGGTTAGTAATAAAGAAGGTTTTAGCTTGTTTAAAGTGACTTTCCGAGATTATACCAACGGAAAAATGACTTATGACTTACATGGTAATAGTTTTAGTGCTGCAAAAGTGGGCGTTTCTGTAGATATGGTTTACTCTGCAGCGGTAGAGTATCTTGCCTCTTTTACTGATACTAGCAAAAAAACGTCAGTAGCGACAGGGGGTGGTGTTGATATTTCAATTGATGGTGGCCAGACAATTTCTGTTGCAACACAAGGTAAGACGACAGAACAAATAGAACAAGCGATCGCCAGTAAATTATTCTCAGGGCAGATCAGTTCATCAGCGCTTTATGATCATACGACCGATGGTGATGCGAGAAACAGTAAACCTTATGATGGTAGTTCAGTGCATTTTTTAAATTTACCGGCAAAGTCGATAACGATTCAGGTTAATGATCCAAGTTTAGGTGTATTAATGAAGTTCAAATTTCCAGATGAAGATGCCCCGTTATCATTGGTTAAGCCGGTCCAGTTTACCTTGCTTGGTGGCGCTGTTATAGCTTTGCTTTGGTTTTTCTTTGGATTTAAACCGAAAGAAGAGGAAGATTAATTCCGATTGATTAGTTATTAAGTGGTTATAAAAAGCCAATCGCATTTGCGATTGGCTTTTTTTTGCTAAAAGTGAGTGTTAATGAAGTCCGTTATCTTTTTTCATTGTGTTAATTTTGAAACGACAGGCACAACCTCCTTTTGCAAGGCATTCGGTCAACTTGACCTCTTGTTCTAGAAAAGTTGACATTAAACCGATATCAAATTCACAGATTTCGGGGTACGTTTGTGCTAACTTGTGGTAGACACAGTTATGGGCTTCATAAGGGTATACGGTTTATTGTTGGTTTCATCGATTAGGGCGGCCTGATAACCCAAGTCAGACATAATAACGATTAATTTTTTAAGTCGATCCGTTATATTAAGTTTCTCGAGGGGTTCTTTTAACTGTTGAGCCATCGCCATACCCATGTTTTTAAGGTAATTTCTGAAGGCATTGATTGTCACGTGATTTTTGCCACTTGCTCGGGCTGGGATGCCCAAAACAAGCTTTCGCAAAAATAGTGGCGCGCTTGTAAAGCAAAATGACATGCGGGTCGGCTCAACCTTAGGCCTGTTTAGGTGGGCAAGTTATTTCAGCGTTCACAGGGGTTTGCATTGGTTTACTATTTCCTGATTTAATTTATGTTGCAGCCTTTGCAGCCTTTGCAGCCTTTGCAGTCGGTATTTCTGCATTACTGATGATATTGTTGCGATGTTTGCATCCGCCCGGGGCGGCGACGGCATTGGCACCCATTGTGGTTGATCAGCAGTTAGGCGACTTGAGTCTTTATTTTGTTTTAGTACCCGTTGGGCTTAATAGTGCTATCTTATTGATTTTGGCAGTAATCATTAATCGATGGGTTTTAAACCGAGATTACTCTTGCTTCGCTTTCCATGGCTGGCAGCGATCGTTTGGTTGGTATTGTCTACAGTAATACGCTGATTACTGCACTGTATAACCGAACGATTTATGAAAATTCGGTTTGATTTAAGTGAGCTCAATAGTTGAGTAGTCAATTTTTTATTAGTACGATCACTTAAATTTAACCATAACGCCAGGTGATTTATTCGTTTTTTTGGAAGATCAATTTATCTGAATATGGGCGGTGAAAAATCTCCATTTTTCCTTCATGGTTTTTTTAGTCAGAAAGGCTAGACTTAAATCGTAATATGGAGGACTCACTATGACTCAGAATGATGATGAAAAAATGTATTCAGTTTTTGTTCCACTTGAAGATCCGAGTTTGGCAAAGGAAGAAATTATTGTTCCCTATAACCCCGGGCTTATTTGTATTGATTGGTTAACTGTAGAACTCATTGATATTGCGGCATGAGCGACATTGAACACTCTGAAATTGAAAAAGAATATTTAAAGCCGATAATTTTCAGGCATTTTGATAAACAAGCGTAACTAATTTAGAACACCCTAGCAGCAATTGTTCACGTTCTATATTAGTTAGCTGAGTCGCATAAAAGGTATTGTTTATTGCTAAGGTTTCTTCAAGTAAGGCATTTGTCCGACTGGGATCAATTTGCTGGATGATGTTAAAACTTAAGTGTTTTATGTCTGAGATAAGGTTGTTTAATTGGATGGTTATCGTTCTTCCTTGGTCGTCTATAGCCAGAAAAGGTGTTTGATCAAAAGATTGACTCATTGCAGAAACGCAACCTAAAAGGGATTCCCCTAAAATCACCATATCTTGCTGTTCTTTTTGTGAATTATTAGCATTAGCGGGTGTTAAGAAAACAGTGAGGATAATAATAAGTGAGTAGCGCATGACAACCTTCTTATGATTCTAATAAAATCTCTTTCTGTGGACCTTTAGGGGGGTAGGAAAGTTCTTAAAATTAGTGTAAATAGTGCTCTTTTAGGGTGTTTATTTTGTTGTTACGGTCAAGCCGTTAAGAAAATTATAGAGATGTTTTTATTTCATCCAAAACCACGGTAGGACGGTAGAGTTTTATCGATGTAAAGCAAATAACGTTATGTCATTATTTGTGGACAAAAAAAATACTTTAAAGCAAGCCTCACCGGGAAAAGTGGTGGGGTTTTTTTAGGCCTGCGATGTTAAGGAACACAGTAAACGGGGAAGGTTGTTTGTATTCAGTTGACGGTAATTATGTAAACATCATGGCTCAGAGTGTATGTACTTGGGTGTGATGACGTATATTTAAACGGTTAGGTTTAATAAAGGCTGAGATTACAAGGTATGGAACAGTTTCGGAGAAATAGTGTGTTGTGGGTTGATTTAATTAATTTCATAGAGCTTAGGAAACTAAAGAGCGGTGAATCACAACGTCTGTTTCACGGGCGGGGTCAGGTTTTTCCTGGTTTTGAAGGTATTAATATTGATTGGTACCCGCCGGTTTTACTGATTAGTCTTTATGATTCCGGTTATGATCAGTGGCTTGAAAAAGTAGTGGACTGGCTCATGAAGGAAATTCCAGAATGTCAGTCGGTCTTATTGCAATACCGTTCTCGTAAGGGTTGTTCTTTTGAGTTACTTCGTGGCAATAGTCTTTCAAAGCTCGTTGCTGTGGAACATGGGCTTTTATTTCAAATAGAATTAGGGCGACATCAGAACAGCGGTTTGTTCTTAGATATGCGTAATGGTCGGGACTGGGTCAGGAACAATGCGTTAAATAAAAAGGTGCTTAATTTATTTGCTTATACCTGTGCTTTTTCGGTGGCTGCGTTGGCCGGTGGGGCAGACCAAGTCGTGAATTTTGATACCAGTAAAGTGGCATTAGCAAAGGGGCGTGAAAACCATCGGTTAAATCAGCAAAATACGCAGCAGGTTATTTTTGAAGGAGTGGATATTTTCAAATCTTTTAGTCGAATTAAAAAACACGGACCCTATGATTTATTGATTTGTGATCCACCGTCTTATCAAAAAGGCAGTGTTGATATTAAACGAGATTACAAAAAGATAGTAAGTCGTATACCACTGTTTATGAAAAAAAACAGCTTGATCTTATTGTGTTTGAATTCACCGGAATTAGGGGATGACTTTTTAACCGAATTAGTCTCGGTACAATGTCCCGCATGTCAGTTTGTTATGAAAATAAATCCACCTGCTATTTTTAAAGACGCTATTGCAGGGCGTGGATTAAAGGTGCATATCTATCGTTTTTAGTCGATAGGGCAAGCACGTTTGATGTGTGTATCTCTCGTGGCGTACTCGTAATCTGATACGGGAATGGCAGGTTACTAGGGCTCTGTTATTGGGTTTATTTTAGCAGAGAACATTAAAGTCAGAGTTCATCAACATAATAATCGCTTTGCACCAAATGGTGTCGAGAAAAGCTACTGGGCTGAATACAAAACGGTGGCCAAATATCCTTGACCACTACAGTCAGTTGCCTGCAGGAACACTAGGCACGGGACATGAACTTACCGGTTTCAGTATTTATTTTTATAATTTCATCCGTTTCTATGTATTCGGGCACTTGAACTTCCAGACCGGTTGAAAGTAAGGCTGTTTTTGTTCGTTTCGTGGCACTAGAGCCTTTCATTGAAGGAGGCGTTTGGATGATTTGCAGTAAAACGCTGGTGGGTAATTCAATGCCTAAAGGCGTATCATCTTGTAGAAGCATAATAATCCCTTCAAGACCTTCTGACATATAAGCTATTTGCCCTTCGAGGTCTGTCGTATTGAGACTGTATTGATCGTAGCTTTCAAGATTCATAAAGGTATAGGATTCACTCTCCTGATACGAAAATTGAACTGGAATTCGGGTGCAATCGGCCTCTTTAAGAAAGTCGTCGCCCTTATAGGTCTCATCTAATTTTTGTTTGCTTTTCATGTGGGCGTAACGAATTTTGTAGAGAGTGCTGGCACCACGTGATGTTGGGTTTCTGACTTCTATATGTTTGACAGCATAGGGTTCACCATTAATTTCAATGGCTGTGCCTTGTTTTAATTCACTGGCTTTAGGCAAAATATACTCCTGTTTAATTTTAGGTTAAGGTCAGTGTTATTATGCAATATTGTGGATATTCTTTCAAAGAACGAGACGGAAAGAGTCTAAAAAGTATCGTTAACAGCGTTTGTACGTTAAGGACTTTTTTCAGTCTATCTGTTATCAGCAATTTAATGAGGCGGTGATGTTAAGTAAAAATACACAGAGCAGTCAGTGTTCAGTTTGCCAACAACTGTTTTCTTGTGGTTTTGATGATGCAAAAAAGGGGTGTTGGTGTAACCGCTTGCCTTTAGTAATGGCGGTTGATGGCTTAACCGGTTGCTTGTGTTCCGACTGTTTGGTTACAGCCGTGAGTAAGCGAATTAATAAACTTTTGGCCACTAAGTCACATCCCGAGTTGTTAGAAATTGCAAAGGACTATGCTACAGATACGTGGCTGGAAAAGATTGATTATACGATCGAGAACGGCAAGTACGTGATGAGTGCGTGGCATCACTTAAAGCGGGGGGGCTGTTGTAATAATGATTGCCGTCATTGTCCTTTTACGGCTTGAAGGGTGCTTTTTTATTGTTTAAGATCGTTTTTCATAGATCATTTTGTTTATAAAGTAATACTGTAGTGGGTATTGAAAATGTAACGGTAAAGCTTCTTTTAAGGGGCCTTATTTTTCTTGGACGGTAAGAGGGCAGAGTGGATAAGGGAGTGATTGATTTTAATCATTGACTGAATTTCTGAGACATAATCTTTGCCCCGTTCAGAGTACTTTTCAAGCCCTGTGGCAAGAATTTTAGCATTTAAGGGACGTTGTAAAAATCGTAAACGACTGCGGAGTGTACGTAGTTTAACGTAGGCTGGATTGGTGTTGATATTGTGCAGATAACTGCGGATGGAGGCATTAACATGTTTAAAAATGGCAACTTCATGTGTTTTTTTGGCATCTCGATTTAAAGGGATTATCCCACAGTGCTGAGTGAAGCACCATTGACCAAAAAGGTTATTGCCTTGTTGAGCAAATCGTGATTCTCCCCACATGGATTCATTAGCACTTTGGGACAAAATGAGTTCTATGGGTAGTATGTCAACGCGGCGCAGTAATTCCTGGTAATCGTTATCAACGGGGAGTTGGTATTGTTTTGCTAAAGTATTGAGCCATTGGTTATCATTTTTTTGGTTAATAGCATTGATTAGGCGGCTACGGTGGTTAAGAATTATATTGCTTTCTTGTGCTATCAATGGCGTTAAAAAACTAAAAAAGCGTTTTTTCTTTTCACGGATGGAAAGGCCTTGTGAGGACGTAAGTTCCTTGATCTGGCGAGTCTGGAACAGATTGCTTGGTTTGACTTCAGCACTGGAATGTATGGGTGTTTCAGTACATCCTGTCAGTAAGCCAACAAATAAAATAACTGTAGAAAGTTTAACTGTCATAAAGTGGCACTGCTAAATTGCTGATAAAAAGGCGCAATTATAGCGGTGTTGTCAGCAATTTACCAAATAAAGTAGGCCAATCAGTATAGGGAAGGTTGCCTGACAGTTAATTTAGTTGAGGGAGATACAGGCTCCTTGGGTGGCAGATTCAATAGCTGCAACGAGGATGTTACAGTTTGTTTTAGCATCTTCAAGTGATAATCGTGGGGGTTTATCATGAAGGATACAGTCACTAAAATGTTCGACTTCCAGTTGAAAATGGTTGGCAGTGGGTAATATTTCTTCGGGTTGGGGCCCATGGGTTTCGGTCCACCATGAAATAATCGGTGTTTCTGTGGGTTTTGCCCAGATATTGTGACATTTAAGTCCACCTTGGGTACCGATAATTTCATATTCAGCGCGGCGAGCGCGTTCAAAGCTAAAATCGAATTGAGCATATTTACCATCGCTAAAATCTATTATTCCGCTACTGCTTAAATCGGCGCCATTGTCTGCAAATTTAGCCATTGCCATAACAGCGGTAGGTTTTTGAATTCCGAAGGGAAGTCGAGCGGCATGAATAGCATAGCAACCGATATCCCATAGGGCGCCACCGCCGTGTTCAATAGGGTCTTTGAGGCGATAGCGGCGAGCGGGTTGCATCATAAATGAGAAACAAGCGCGAACCGATCTTATTTCACCCAGTTCCCCGCTGGCAATAATGTCGTGTACTCGGACATGTTGGGGATGAAACCGATACATAAATCCTTCGGTGACTTTAAGTTGTTTTCTTTCGGCGATGTTTTGAATGGCTTCAATATCAGCAACATTGAGAGCCATCGGTTTTTCACATAAAACATGTTTACCGGCTTCTAGGGCTTTAATTGTCCAGTGCGCATGTTCAAAATTAGCAAGGGGAATATAAACGGCTTGTATAGTGTCGTCAGCCAGTAAATCTTCAAAGTGATTAAAAATGCGAACACCTTTTTCTTCAGGGGCATAAAGCGACAAGGTCTCTTTAGCAGCACCTGGTCGGCGACTAGCAATAGCAACCAGTTCACTGTTGTGCGCCGAAACAATGGCGGGCATGAGTTGTTGATTAATACGTGCACCGCCTAGAATTCCCCAACGAACTTTACCTTGATTAGTCATGATTACCATGCTCTGAAGTAGTTTGACAGTTGCCACCAGTATACTGCGTCAAGTGGCTCTGGCAAGAGAATTTAAGTTATCTAATGTCGTGATGGGGTAAATAAAGGGGGTTACCACTGGAGCGGTTTTCCATGGCGAAAGAAGCCGCCACTGGGCCCCTCTTTTTTCAGTGTTGCAGCCCAGATAATACCGCTGATGCCTTCATCGATACTCAGGGTCGCTGAGGGACCGCCCATTTCGGTTCTCACCCAGCCAGGACAAACGGAATTGACTTTAATCCCTTGTTCATAAAGTTCGTGATGCAATAACTTGGTTGTCACATTGAGAGCCGTTTTGGATATTCGGTAGGCCGGTGAGCCGCTATCCATTTCGACGATAGCACCCATGCCTGAGCTGACATTGACAATAATTCCTTCCGGGCTTTGTTTAATGAGGGGTAGGAACTGTTGAGTTATTTTGAGTGGTCCTAGGGTGTTGGTGTTAAAGGCTTCAAGGATTGCTTGATCATTAATAGTGGAGATGTCAACAGTGCCACTGGTATAAATGCCGGCATTATTGATTAACGTGTCGATTTGTGGATAGTGGCTAGCGATGGTATGGTACGCATCGATGATACTGTCGGGATGTCTCACGTCTAAAGGGATAAAATCCACAGATGAATGTTTATGGGAGAGCTGTTTTTTTAAGGTGCTGAGTTTGTGAGTGTTTCGGGCTGTAAAAATAACATGATGACCTTGTTCAGAGAGTTTAATTCCAGTCGCAGCGCCTAAGCCGCGGTTAGCCCCAGTAATTAAAATGATTCGTTTTTTCATGGAGAGTTGATTTTTTTCTGAACTTGATTTGTTTCTGAAGCAGTTTTAACCTGTAAATATCTGTTACCGGTTTGGTAAATAAAACGGGCTGTTAATGATCTTGCAGACGAACCGCCATGACATCACAGTTTGCGTAGTGTAACACGCTATTAGCAGTAGACCCCAAGAGTAGAGCTAAGCCATGGCGGCCGTGTGAGCCGACAACGATCAGGTCGATTTTATTTTCTGTGGCAATACGCGTTATTTCAAGTTTAGGACTGCCTGTTTTAACCCAGATGTGTTGCTCATCTATCGAGAACGTTTTGGCTATCGTTAAGGCCTTGTCCCGAGCAGAGGCTAATAATTGAGCGGTTAAATCGACTTCTAACGGAATAATGGGGCCGTAAATAGATTCGGTAATGGGTAAGTTATCAATAATATGAACGAGACTTAATTGCGCGTTGTATTTGTTAGCGAAATCGTGTGCAGAGGCCGCAACGTGTTCCCAGTGCTCAGTGAAATCAGTCGCTAATAACACCTGTTTATATCGGGACATAATGCTATTTCCTTTTCGGGATGGTTGTAGATTCACTGTCAAAGTTATGACCGGTATCGCAAAGGCTTTGTTCAATTGATTTTGTGATTGTATTTTTCTTTGATCCTAAATTTATTAAATGACTTAATTTTTTAAGGTTATGGGTGGGTGTTCAAAATGATACAGTAGAAATGTGAATTTTAGATGGCCAAGTTTTGAAAGTGGTTTTGAGCCGAGAGGTTAAGAAAGTCACTGAAAATTTTTATTTAAGTGAAAAATAGGGTTTATTCAGGATGGAATCTTTGAGTCAATTAGTTTACCTAGTACCTGGAGCAGGTGTTATTGCACTTATTTTTGCTTGGTTGCAATCTGTTTGGGTTGCTAAACAAGATCCAGGTGATGAGACGATGCAGAAAATTGCTAAGTTGATTCGTGACGGTGCGATGACCTTTTTAGGGCGTGAATATAAAGTGCTTACTGTTTTTACCGTGGGTGTCGTTATTTTATTGGTTCTAGGCAATATTAATAGTGGCGAGGTTGATGATTTTCGAAGCCCTTTAATTGGGTTATCTTTTTTAATTGGGGCGATTGCTTCAGCATCCGCAGGGTATATTGGGATGCGGGTTGCAACGATGGCCAATAGCCGCACAACAGCCGCTGCCTGTAATGGCTTAGAAGAGGCTTTGAAAGTAGCCTTTACCGGTGGGTCGGTAATGGGGATGAGTGTTGTTGGCTTGGCGCTTTTGGGGCTAGGTTCGCTGTTTATTGGTTATACACAACTATTTCAAGGTGTTAATGGTCTAAATAAAGTTCTCATAGTCATTTCTGGCTTTTCCATGGGAGCCTCTTCAATTGCTTTGTTTGCCCGTGTTGGTGGAGGCATATTTACTAAAGCTGCTGATATTGGTGCTGATTTAGTCGGTAAAGTTGAAGCAGGATTACCCGAAGATGACCCAAGGAACCCTGCAGTCATTGCAGATAATGTGGGCGATAATGTAGGCGATGTTGCCGGGATGGGGGCTGACCTGTTTGAGTCCTATGTGGGTGCTATTATTGGCACTATGATTTTGGGCTTAGGTTTTTCATTGGTTGATAGCGATAGGATGCTGCCGATAATTCTACCTTTGTTATTAGCGGCCGCAGGTGTTTTATGCTCTATTGTGGGAACATTTTTGGTGCGTTTAAAGGCGGGCGATAATGCACAACGGGCGCTTAATATGGGTTCATTCGGAGCAGCGGCTATGATGGCTGTGGTGAGTTATTTTATACTCCAAGCAGTGTGGCCTGAAGCCGTGATTGATGTGGCAACTGGGGAATCAATTACTGCGTTAGATGTCACGATGGCAATTATTATTGGATTAATTGTAGGTGTTTTGGTCGGGTTGACGACCGCTTTTTACTGCTCCATGGGTAAACGACCGGTAAATTACATTGTGGAAAAATCCAAAACAGGTTCGGCAACAAATATTATTGCGGGTCTTACCATAGGCATGGAATCGACCGTTATTCCCATTCTTTTAATTGTTTTAGGGGTGCTGGGTGCTTATAGTGCTTGTGGCTTGTATGGAATAGCTATCGCAGCCTTAGGCATGTTATCAACTACCGGGATTCAACTTGCTGTTGATGCGTATGGTCCCATTGCAGATAATGCCGGAGGGATTGCTGAAATGAGCGAGCAACCCGCCACGGTTAGGGCGATAACCGATAACCTTGATGCGGTTGGTAATACCACGGCGGCAATCGGAAAGGGCTTTGCTATTGTTTCGGCTGCTATGACAGCCTTGGCACTTTTTGCAGCTTTTATGTTACAGGCTAATTTAGAGAGTATTAATATTGCTAAGCCAACGGTTATGGCTGGCTTGCTTTTAGGTGCTATGTTGCCATTTTGGTTCAGTTCATTAGCGATGAAAGCAGTGGGTAATGCGGCTATGGATATGATCGAAGAAGTACGCCGACAGTTTCGCGAAATTGAGGGCTTGCTTGTGGGGACTGCTGAACCCGATACGGAACGGTGTATTGATATTGCTACCGTTGCAGCGATTAAAGAAATGATTTATCCAGGGCTGTTAGCGATTATGTTCCCCGTCTTGACAGGGTTTATTTTAGGTGCCGAATCGTTGGGGGGGCTCTTGGCAGGCGTGACATCATCGGGTATTTTGATGGCGATCTTTATGTCTAATGCCGGTGGAGCGTGGGACAATGCTAAAAAATCAGTAGAAATGGTTGGCTTTACAAGGCCCGACGGTTCAATACAAGGTGCAGGATCAGAGACCCATCAGGCGGCTGTGGTTGGTGATACTGTGGGGGATCCGTTTAAAGATACAGCCGGCCCTTCTCTTAATATTTTGGTTAAACTCATTAGTGTTGTTGCCTTGGTGATTGCTCCCATAATTAGTTAATTCAGTGTGCTTTTTAAGGTATGCTAGTTGGCTTAGAATCGTTAATTTAAACTTTTAGACAGTGTTAGCTATGATGAAAAAATTAAAAATAAAACCTATGCGTCATGTTCTGAGTACGGCAATCATTTCTTCAATGGTCTCAGGGTGTGCGGTTATGAATGAGAGCCCTTTTGGTTTAAATGAAATCCCCAAAAGTACGGCAACACCTCAGAAGGTAGAGTCCATGGGGAATTGCGGAGCCGCTATAGGCGTTAAAGAGCATGCCTGCGGTGAAGGGACTTGCGGGGGGCATGGAACTTGCGGCGCTCAAAGTCCAGAAAAGGAATAATAGAGCCACTTAAATAGCGTGTTGGGTCGATATGTCAATAAGGGCAGGGATGAAATTTAAAATTTTTACAGTTTTTTGTTGTTTAATACTACCGGCATGCAGTGGGGTAACTACGGGCGAACTGAGTGCCCAACAGCGTATCGTTGAAGATCCGTTAGTTTTGGCAGAGGATTATTTTTATGGACGGCACACAGTGCAAAGTTACCCATTAGCGTTTAAATGGTATTTGAAAGCAGCCAGTCAGGGTAACCTCAATGCACAATTAAAAGTAGCGCAGCTGTTTTATGAAGGGTTAGGGACAGAAAAAGATTTTGACTCTGCAGAACAATGGTTTCAGTTAGCTGCAGAGCAAGATAACTTAGAGGCTCAGAAAACAATTGCAAAGATGTATTATGACGGTGAAACTGTTTCAAAGAACCTCTACTTAGCGCACCATTGGTATAAGCAAGCAGCCTTTCAGGGCGATTACGAAGCCATTAGAGCATTGAAGGAAATGATACCGTTATTGGAAACGTTGCGCAAAAAAGAGCAGAAAGCAAAAAACAGAAAATATTTTAAAAATTTTCTGAAAACGTTAGTGATGCCGGGCGTTGTTAATCGACAATAATTCACAGGATTGTAGAAGAGTTAGTTGAGCTTATTAGACTTATTTGTATAGTTATTGCTGTTTAATGTTCTGTTTTGGGTCCCTTTTAGTGATTTAAAGAAGGGTTTTTTAATGATCTAAAATTAAGAAGTTATGATCATCCTTGGACTTTCTGCGTATTATCACGATAGTGCATCCGCACTGGTTGTTGATGGGGATATTATTGCCGCAGCACAGGAAGAACGTTTCACTCGTAAAAAACATAATCTCAGTTTTCCTGAAAATGCGATCGCTTATTGTTTGCATGAGGCTGGTGTTGAATTAACAGCGGTGAATTATGTGGTTTTTTATGATAAGTTTCTCGTGAAATTTGATCGTTTGTTAGAGACTTATCTAGCGTATGCTCCCCGCGGTTTTAATTCGTTTATTGCCGCGATGCCTATTTGGTTGAAGGAAAAACAGTTTCTTAAGCGCACCTTAAAGAAAGAATTGATGGCGCTCAGCCCTTTAGAGGAAAAACAGCTCCCGACACTTCTGTTTACCGAACATCATCAGGCCCATGCCGCTTCTGCCTTTTACCCGAGTCCCTTTGAAGTTGAAATCATGAATCATGCTAGGGATCGTGTTAGAAAATGGGGCGGGGAGTTGTATTTTGTCTATGTGCCTGAGTTTTCTAGATATTCAGGGGCTGTTGAAGATCATGACGATTATAGAAAGCGCCAAGTGGTTATTGATACAGTTAAAGCTCTGGGTATTTCCGTTGTTGATTTACACTAAGACTTTTTTAGCAGTCATGCTGATCCCGTTTCTTTTTTTATCCGTTTAGAGTCATTGGCATTATACAGCCGAAGGTTATCAGCACCTCGCTAATACGATTGTTAGCCCAATAAAGACATTATCACTTCAATAGAGACAGTAGAATGAAAGAAAATACTGAGAAAACAATGGTACAACTTTTGGCTGGTCAGCGACCCGATGGAGAACTGGTTTTTGAACCAGTTCCGGCGCTAGCGAAAGGCGAGAATTGTTATCAACTACTCTTGTCGCCCGTCTTTGCTAAAGGGGCTGCAAAGCATGATTTGATACGCATTAAAATGGCGGGTCAGTTTGTTGTTGAAAAACATAATGGTTTTTTATGCGTTCGGGTTTTTTCAAGAACTGAAACGAAACTTCTTCATCAATCGATGGAAAAATCATTATTACTATTAAAAGCAGAGCTTGATCACCAAAATGAACGTATGCTGGTCTACAGTATTCCCGTTGAGTCTGGTTTTGACGAAATTGAGGCGGTATTTAATACGCTGTCAAAAGGTTTTGAACAAACGCAATGGTTTTATAGTAATGTTTACGATCCAGATGATGGTCAGACACCACTTAATTGGTGGCATGATTATTTAGCAAAGTAAAAGGGCACGTTTATGTTGATGGTTATTTCTCCTGCTAAGTCCCTTGATTTTGAGAGTACATTAGCGACAACTAAATTCTCCCAGTCAGTTTTCTTAATGCAGAGTCAGCAATTAATTGGTGAAATTCAGGCATTATCACCGGTAGAGCTAGAACAGCTCATGGGAATTAGTCCGCAATTGGCAAGCCTTAATTTTCATCGTTTTCAGAATTGGAAATTACCCTTTGAGGCTACAAATTCAAGACCCGCGGTTTTAGCTTTTACTGGCGATGTTTATCAAGGCCTGCAAGCGACTTCCTTAACGGAGGCGCAATTTGATTTTGCACAAGGACACTTACGTATTTTGTCAGGTTTGTATGGTTTATTACGTCCGTTGGATTTGATTCAACCGTATCGATTAGAAATGGGCACACGATTTGAAAATACCCAAGGGAAGAATCTTTATGCGTTTTGGGGCAGTCAAATTAACCAGCAATTAACCAAGGATCTTCATCAGTCAGGCTCCAATGTTTTAATTAATTTAGCCTCTAACGAATATTTTAAAGCAGTTAATGCTAAGCAATTACTTGCCGATGTAATCACGCCGGTGTTTAAAGATTATAAAAAGGGTCAATATAAGGTCATTAGCTTTTATGCTAAGAAAGCGCGAGGGCTGATGACTGCTTATATTATTAAGAATGCTATTAATGCGCCAGAGGCCATAAAAAATTTTAATGTTAACGGTTATTATTTCAGTCCTGAATTTTCCAATGAGACGGAATGGGTTTTTCTGCGTGATGAAATGCTTTCAGGCTAATAATGCTTAGCGATCTTTTAAGTAGAGATCGTTGGAAATATGTTTTTAACAAGGTACTTTCTTTTATGTGTATGAACATGAGACTTTTGATGCTTATTTTATGCTGTTTTGTGAGTTCGCCGGTGCTGGCGGGCATAAGCAATGATCAGCAAAAAATAGAGAAAACCGTTAGTCAACTGTTAGCATTTAACGATGCTTTGGGGGGTATTGAGAGTGGTACGGCGCATGAAGCGGTATTGAATCAATTATTGGAAGAGCAGATTAGTCAGTTAGATCAATTGATGGCCTTATTAAAAAGGACATCGGCACGTAAATTACCGAAAATTGGTAATGAACGTCAATTAAGTTTTTTTCAATCACGAATTACGGTCAATCAAGAACGTGGTAATGAAATGGCCGTGTTGAGGGATCAATTGAGTGTTGAGTACTTGAATGCTAGTCAGGCTATAAATCGTTATATTGAATACTTAATCGAAGCATCAAACCGCTACAAAGGGATTCAAGCCATTGTCGTTGACTCACAAAAAGCGCTTAATAAAAGTCAAAAGGTTGCTGATTTATTACCATTGCCTGAAAGCAAAGAAGACAACCAAATTACAGTTGATGTCAGAAATAATTATCAGCAGTTTACCCGGGTTAATACGACTTACCAGGATATCTTGAAGTATGTAATTAATAATCCTCGTAAAATTGCCTCGATACATTGGTTTCAACAATTCTCATTACTGTCTGCAATCTCTTATATAAATAATTTTGATGGTATTCGTGCGATTAATTACAAGCTGATCCCGTTTAATGTCGACATTGGAGGAATTAGTTTATCGTTTGTTATTATTGCTTTAGTTTATTTTAGTTATCCTCTCTTTTTTAGATTTACTAATTATTTCATCAAGAAGTATGTATCTGATGATGACGATCATCAAGATCAGAATTATCAACAGGTTGTTCGCCCTATACGAATGGGACTGATGTTTTTTGGTATTGATTTGGCAACGTATGCATTTTTTTACAAAGCTGATTATCGAAGCGTCATAGAGTCGATGAGCTTTGTCATTTTTAGCCTAATATTTGTCTGGTTGTTGTTGTGTATTATTAACATTGTTGTAATGGTGCATTTAAAAAGGCTCACGCGGATAAATAAGGACCTGAGAAAGGAATTAGTGGCGCTGGGTGTTCAAGTTGTTAAGGCCATTATTATTATTGTCGTGATGGCGGTGGTTTTAAGTCATTTTGGAATTAATATCACAGCGATATTATCAACGTTGGGTATCGGGGGGTTAGCTTTTGCGCTTGCTGCGAAAGATACGTTATCGAATCTTTTTGGAGGTATTACCATCTTGTTTGATAATGTTTATCGTATGGGCGATTGGGTAAAAATAGAGGATGTGGAAGGGACGGTTTCTGAAATTGGTTTGCGTAGCACGACCATCAGAACTTTTGATAATGCGTTGATCGTTATTCCCAATGCGGTGGTCTCGGTTTCAAGCGTAAGGAATATGGATCGCCGGATAGTGGGTCGCAGGATTAAAATGTACATCGGGGTGACTTATGAAAGTAATATGGAAGATATACGAAAGGCACTGGATGATATTCGGGAGATGTTAAAAACGCACCCGGATATTGCTAACCCAACACAACAGCATAGAGACAGTCGTAAAAAACTTAAATTATCTTCGCACGAAGATTCTGCAGGGATTAAGTCGACGCAGTTAGTTTTTATGGATCGTTATAATGATTTCTCTATTGATATTCTAATTTATTGTTTTTCTAAAACTGTTGATTGGGCTAAATGGTTGGCTGTTAAAGAGGATGTGCTGTTTAAAATAGCAGCTATTTTAAAAAACAATCATTTGGAATTTGCCTACCCAACAGAGGTTAGAATTCATCGGAACTCGGATGAAAACGAGTCGCCTGAGTATCTCATTCACGAAGAGTAATTTTTTCTCAAGATGAAAACCGCGTGTTCTAATGCGTTCGTAGAGACTGTCAGTTGAACTGCAACTTAATTTTTTGTCGAAAAACTAAGAAAATGATTGCCATTTAGCTTTTAACTGCGTTAATTTCTCTTCGGGGATATTGTGGTCGTTAGGGTAGGTCCCTGTGGCTTCTATTATGTGATATTTAATGTTGTAGCGAACGGCTAATTTAATGTAGCGTTCGAGTTCCCATAATTGTGTAAAGGTATTGCTGACGACAACATCCATATTATTTTTAAGGGCAATTTCTGTTTGCAATAAGCACCACTGATGGGCATTTTGTAATTGATGTTTATCGAAGCTATATTGGCCATTTTTTATAAAATACATATCCGCTTCGAGATGAAGGCAGTTGTATTGTTTGGCTAAGGTTGTTTTCCCAGAACCGGGTAATCCTCTGATTAGTCGTAACATAAGCTATTTTTTTTATGTGGATGAAAAGTGATTTTTCATATGTGTTAACAATGCTTTCACTTTACCATTAACATGAATTTTTTTTACAGATGATATAAGTTAATGAATTTTCATAAGTCCTGTAATATCGATGTAAAATATTTGATAGTGCAAGTTAATAAGAATAATTGTAAAGAAGTAGGCGTATGAAACAAATATCGATAATTAATCGACTTTACCTGTCGATCTTGTTCTTTTTTGTTGCGATTTTAACGGGTATTAATAATCATTATTTGTACAGTTATATTGGTTATGAGACGCTTGAAGAGCAACATGTGCTTTTAAATTTGGTTCAGAATCAGTTTAATAGTTGCCTGAGTAATGAATTTGATGGGGAGTTGTGTGTTGATTTGATGGTATCAAGTCTTAGCGATACTAAACTGACCAGTGAATTGGAGATTTCTAAGGACGGGAAAAGGTTGTTTTCGAATCGCTTAGATATTTTTACCGAACGCAGTGAAATTCACTCAACTAATATTATTAGTTATCAGCAACATGAAATTAAATTATCTCTTTTCAAGAGACCGACCCCCCCTATCGTGACCGGTGTTATTCAGAGTATGACATTTTCCTTACCAGAATTAATTCAACGACTGATTGATGAAGACTGGGAGGGTGCAAAAACCTTTTTCTTTACGGTTGCCTGGCCACGAAGTCGGCCGGCATTTTGGTTGGCAGTTTTTAGTTTATTTTTATTTCGGGTTGCTTGGCTTCGTGAACAGGTTTTAAAGCGGTTGTTGAATATACGTGAAGAAGAAGTCTCCACCGCGCGAAATGTTTTAAAAGAGCTTAATAATAAATTAGGTGAATTAGGGTTGGCGAAAGAGATTAATGAAGAAGAATTATTGAAGGCGCAGCGTAATATCAAAAAGTTGCGTTTAAGTTTAAAAAATACCCACCATATTGATCAGCATGACATAAATCATTTAGAGCTAGAACTGGAAAAAGAAAGTCAATTTGCATTGGAATTAATACAGGAAAATGAAGACTTATCCGAAGAGTTGAAAAGAATTCAGAAAGCGACCGTTAAGAAAGATCGACAAATTCAAAAGGATGAGGAAACTTTAGCGAATAGTTCTTCTACAGAGAAACTTCGCGTTAAGAATAAGATCTATGAAGCATTAATTAAAAACCCAGTCATTATCAATCATCATAACGCTATTAAAGTGTATCAAGGTAAGCATCACAGTAAGACATTTGTTCAACAAGTCGCTCGTGCTTTAGATAAGAATACTTTTCTTAGAGAACAAATAACGGCTGTTTATTCGATTCGATATAACCGTAAGTTACGGGGAAAAATGGTCGTGATGATGGATGAACACAGTAAAAATTATGTCGCCAATATTTATGATTATTGTGATGAAGGGTTTGGTGCTCAACTTGATCTGGGGACGCCTAAGGTCTGGGAAGCCTGCTTAAAAGCTAAATGTATTATTAATCTATCAGATTTGTTTAAAAAATATGAACTAAAAATTCAAGAAAATATAGATACGCTAGTTGAATATTGAGTGTTAAAAAGGGGCGTTTTGAGTCGTTATGAAATTGTAGGTTGACATGTATAGATAATCAGAGGAACTTATCACTCGTACACTAATTGTATACCTTCAAAGTCTGACAAGGGGGTGCTATGAAAACGAGAGTTCAGAAATTTATCGACAGAATGGATTCCCAAGAATATATCTTAACCAAGGATATTGGAAACTACATCATCTATTCATTTCTCGAAATTCATAGGGAAGGGGTTCCCAATATTATGAGTCAGACAGAATTTAGCGAGACAATCTTAAGATTGCTTGAAAACTGGGATGATTTGCCCCAACATAAGGATAAATATCTGTTGAGGAAAGATTTTCTGTTAATTGGGGAGTGCTTGCCATATGACGAAATGGTTTACCCTGAGTTAGTTAGGAATTTAGCAATCAGTTGGTCCGCTTCTTTGCTTTCTGAGGTGATTCATTGAGATTTTTTGAGTGATTAGGATTTAGTTAAAATTTATCGTTTTTATTGTTGCAATCGATAGTGTAACGGAGTATAAATAAATTTCGCTTTTTCGATAAGTTGGCGAAAATAATAATAAGAAAATAATAAGAATAATAAGATTCAAGGGTCAATCGGTGTCGTTTTTAGATGCGATAACAATACTCCCCCAAAATAGAAAGATCGGAGATCTTTAACTTAAATTTTTAATAAATAAAGGCCTGAAAATTTCAGGCCTTTTTTTATTAGTTGTGTTTTTGGCTACTGATGCATTACTGGTATGGCTGGTAATAATCTTTAAGTTGAAGTGAGTCAGCCACGGCTTCGTGGGTTATTTTTCCTGAATAAGTATTAATACCTTGTGCAAAATAAGGATCTTTACTGGCTTTGAAAAAGCCATAGTTGGTTAAATTTAAAATATAAGGCAAGGTTGCCTTTTCCAAGGCACAGGTTGCCGTTCTGGGATATGCTCCTGGCATATTGGTGACAGCATAGTGAATCACACCATGTTTTTTAAAGACAGGTTTTTTGTGGGTAGTGATATGGGATGTTTCAATGCAGCCACCTTGATCAATGCTGACATCAATAATAACTGAGTTGGGTTTCATTTCTTTTACCATGTTATGGGTAACGACCCAGGGTGATTTATGTCCCGGTATTAAAACGGCACCCACGACAAGGTCGGCTATTTTAAGTCGATCAACAATAACTTCAGGGCTAGAATAATAATAGGGTATTTGTTTGAGTGTTAAATCGGTCAAGGGGGATCCTTGATTAGATAATCCGATTAACTCTACGGTTGCCCCCATTCCGATAGCCATTCGCGCGGCATGTTGGCCGACAATACCATCGCCAATAATGACAACATGCCCAGAATGTTGATCATTGATGTGACCTAATTGTATACCAGATCCACCTTGTGGAGAGGCTAAAAAGTAGTTGCCGATTACAATACTCATATTTCCGGCAATCGCACTCATTGGCGCTAATAATGGTAAGTGGGCTTGTTGGTCGGTAACTGTTTCGTAGGCGATAGCCGTTGTATTTTTTTTTAATAGTTGTTGTGTTAATTGCGAGTCACTACCAGCAAGGTGTAAGTAAGCAAATAGAATTTGTTGGCGTAGGTATAGGTATTCGCTAGCGATAGGTTCCTTAACTTTAAGGACTAACTCACTGTCCCAAGCACTGGTTGCATCACAAATATGCGCGCCTGCATTAAGGTATGAGGCATCGCTAAACCCAGACCCTTCGCCAGCACCTTGAACGACTTTGACACTATGCCCGGCTAAGGATAGTTGTTCAACACCATAAGGCGTCAGTGCAACTCGAAATTCAGCCGTACGAATTTCACGAATTAAGCCAATTTCCATAGGAGGTTTCCTTGATTTAATAATGGCTAAGACCTAAATTAAACAGGCTTAGTTCATGGCGTGTTGTTGATCAAAACCATGGCTAATGGCACGTAAATAAAAGGAATTGGCAAGTTTTTCATAGCTGGGATATACTCCGCCATTAGTCAGTAATAAACAGGGACATTGAAATGTTAAAAAAATCATTGCTTTATTGGGTTATTGTTTTTGTTTTAAGTGGTGTTGGTAGTGCGCAAGTTTTTGCGGCTAAGAAATATCCGGCAAGTGATTTTAACCCGGTTGTTATTTATCAAAATGATGAGATTAAGAAAAATGCTCTGCTAGCTCAAACTCAGGGGACGAAGAAATCTTCCATCTCGACATTAGAGTTATTATTAGTTGTAGGGTTTTTAGGGTTTATCGGGTTTTTGTTTAAATCGACTCCAGTATCAACGGTGTCTGCGAGTGAATTAACGACAACTGAGGATGTAGAGGATGTAGAGGATGTTCAAGTTGTCGATAATATAGAAGACATAACGGTCGAAGAAGAAGTCGTTGTTACGGAGGAAGATGTCCCCACTGACAATGTTGTGGAAACGACGCCAGTTGTAGTTGCTAAGCGGCAACGTTACGGGTATCAGGGTAGAAAGTAATAAGGGATGGTTTTTTGAAAGGAGATGTTTTTGAAGAAACTGATAATAGTCGCCGCGCTGTTATTAACAGCCTGCAATGATATGGATAGTATGCGGATGCCATCGGAACAGGTGTCCTCGGAACAATTAATTTTATTTTGATGTTTTGTTTCGTTTTTTTAATGGGTCGTTAGTCGTTTATTGCGAAGACAATACTGTTGATGAAAGTGATCTCATGTTAGTACTAACCAAAACAATTATATCAAGCGCCTGTAAAGAATGATTAAGTCAGCCTTTAATAAGAAACGTCAGTCCATTTTCAGTAAGCAGAAATTAGCTCAATGGGCGGTGAAGCGGGTTGGCTGGAAAAATAGTTTTAAAATTGTACGTTTTATGGCACGAAAGAAACTAGACGGGCGACTGCAAAAGGTTATGAAGTTAATTTCTAAGTGACCCTTAGCTGTCAGAGGGTTTTCTAAAAATTATAGATGCCAATATGGTGAGCGTTATCAAAAATGAGGGTGTCTTTAATTTATTTTCATATTGTTTATAAATTGATTCGATAGCAGGGTTGGTAGGTCTCGTTTGAGGGCAGTTTCATTCGATTTGATTGAATAAAGGCATTGAGTAGTTCATCAATTGCGGTAAGAATAGTCGGGTCGCCATTAATAATGAAAGGGCCTTTTTCTTGGACTTGATTAATGCCTTTCGGTTTTACATTGCCGCTGACAATACCTGAGAAGATATGGCATAAATTTTGTGCCAGAATATGTGTGGGTTGTTCGGTGCATAAGTCTAATGAAGCCATGCTTTGATGCGTTGGTGTAAAGGGTAATTGTGCCTTTTCATTAATGGTTAGCGCCCAGTTATATATGGGTGAAATACAATTACTGGCTCTGAAGTCTTTTACCTCGGTAAGGCCCGTCTTAATCTGTTGGGAGACAGCCACCGCATCTGAAATGATGATTTGATAAAGCGATTGAGCTTTAGGGCCTAAGGTTTTACCAATAAAAGAGTCAATCATTTCAAAATAACTGGCTGATTCTGTAGGTCCTGTGAAAATAAAGGGAAAAGGGGTGTTTAGGTTGTCGTTTTCTAAAAGAATGGCTAACAAATAAAGGATTTCTTCAGTTGTTCCTACGCCGCCAGGAAATACGATAATACCATGTGCCGTTCGAATAAAGCCTTCTAAACGTTTTTCAATATCCGGGAAGGTAATCAAATCTTTAACAATTGCATTCGGTGGTTCAGCAGCAATAATTCCGACCTCGGTGAGACCAATCAGGCGTTGTTTATTTAAGCGTTGTTTAGCCCAGCCAATAGTTGCCCCCTTCATCGGTCCTTTCATCGCACCCGGTCCGCACCCGGTACAAATATCGAAATTGCGTAAGCCTAATTGATAACCAACTTCTTTACTGTAACAATATTCGACATCATTAATGGAATGCCCTCCCCAACAAGCGACTAAAGATACGCCATGTTCTTGATTGAGAATGCCGGCATTACGGAGTTGATTAAATACGGTATTGGTAATGTCATTACTGGTGGGTGTTTTGAAAGCATCCATTGATTCGAGTTGTTCAATGAAGAAAATATCACGAATAATGGCGAATAAATGTTCTCTGATGCCGGTAATAAGTTCTCCGTCTACAAAAGCATAGGCCGGTGCATTATTAAGTTTAATATTAAGACCACAGTCAGTCGCAATAGGTGTGATCGTGAAATTATTATACAGATGAGAAATGATAGCCGGGTCATCTGTCACAGAACCGGTGTTTAGGATGGCAAGTGCACAATCACGTAGGCGTTTATTTTTATTTCCGGCATTCAGTAAGATGATTTTTTTAATTTCATTTTGTGAAAAATGGTAACTTTTTTTTAATGGGCTAATGATGATTTCTTCAATACAATTGCTATTCATTTCATCCTCTGAAAAAAAGCCTTTGAAAGGGATAGTCTGTGACTGTTAGGTATGACTAGGTTATTATAGTAGCAGAATTTTTTTGCCATTTTGGCCCAATCGGTAATGGGATTTCTGAGTCTTAGACCTAATTATTTACACAGATCGATACCATGACGATTCTGCGAATCTGGGGGTTAGGTTTTTTTATAATGTGTTAGTGACTAGGTTAGGGTATGTCAGCGATTAAATCACTCCCGCTCGTTTTTCAAACCTTTGGGGATTCTCAAAAACCACCGTTGATTATTTTGCATGGTTTTTTTGCTTCAGCAAGAAATTGGCGCTCTGTTGCACAGCGGTTATCTGACCAGTTTTATGTGTATGTACTAGACCAGCGAAACCATGGCGAGTCGCCGCATGCGGACGTTATGGATTATCCTGCAATGGCACAAGACCTTTTGTTTTTTATGGATCAGCACAGCTTGTTAAAAGCAAATATACTGGGACACAGTATGGGGGGGAAGGTAGCTATGTGGTTTGCACTGCACCACCCACAGCGTCTATTGGAACTTATTATTGTTGATATTGCACCAAAAACATATACACATTCGTTTGATGCAACGGTAGATGCCTTACAGCAGATTCCCTTAGAACAGATAAGAATGCGAAAAGAGGCTGATAATTATCTGCAAGTGACTATTAAAGATAGTAATTTTAGGCAATTCTTATTACAGAACTTAGTACTCGATAAGGGGCATTACCGCTGGCGTATTAATTTGTCAGTTTTTTTTCGATGTTCCGATAATATTATCGCCTTTCCAAAAATAGCCCCCGGACGACGTTGGGCTAAGCGGGTATTGTTTTTAGGTGGGGGAAATTCAGATTATATCGATTCTCCAACTATTTTGAAACTGTTTCCTAGCGCTATTATTGATGTGATTGCGGGGGCGGGGCATTGGCTTCATGCAGAGCAACCTGATGTATTTTGTGAACGGGTATTGGGTTATTTGGAGCAAGACCTATTGCAACGCTCAGAGCGTATCGAAGATAGTTTTTAACTATGTAACACTCGTTCAGTATTTTTACTGACACGATATTAGTTTTAGAGGAAAAAATGAAAATATTATTTATTTGTACGCATAATCGGTGTCGCAGTATTTTATCAGAGGCGATTACTAATCAATTAGCGAAAGGACGGATTGTCGCGCGAAGTGCGGGGAGTCAGCCGGCTGGAGCCGTTCATCCATTGTCGATCACCTACCTTCTTGAGAATAACTTTTCGGTAGCGGGGTTAGAGAGCCAGTCGTGGAATGAATTTTCTGAGTTTAATCCGGATTTGATCGTGACGGTGTGTGCCCGTGCAGCCAGTGAGGCTTGTCCTGTTTGGTTCGGTGATTCGACGCAGATGCATTGGGGGCTTGAAGACCCGTCAAAAATAGAAGGTAGCGAACAAGAAATTGCAGTTGGGTTTCAGGCAACCATCGATGAAATTAGTTTAAGAGTTCAGGCTTTATTGGCACTGGATTTCGAAGCACTTGATGTGATTTCGTTAAAACGAGCCATGCAACAACTGGGTGCTATTTAATTTTGTGGTTCGTCTTGTAACTGAGGCAAATAGCGACTAATAAATAATGCCGGGTCAACTTTGGCTTTATTTAAATAAATATTCCAGTGTAGGTGCGGGCCGGTTACTCTACCGGTTTCTCCGACGGTACCGATGATCTCGCCGCGGTAAACCTGTTGGCCGGGTTTGACATGGATATCAGTCATATGAAAGTAGCCAGAGATTAATCCTTGGCCGTGATCCAGAAAGACTGTTTTACCGTTATAGTAAAAGTGACCGGTTTCAAGAACTTTCGCAGCGGTTGGGGCTTTAATAGCAGTGCCTTTAGGTGCTGCGATATCTAGGCCGCTGTGTGGGTTTTTAGGTTGATTGTTGAAGAATCGTTTTAAGCCAAATAAACTGCTGAGTCGACCCGTAACCGGCAAACTAAAGTCAGTAGCAATTTGTTCTTTTTCTGACCAAGTATTTAAGGCGCGGTTGATGGGTATGCGTTCCTTTTTAATGCGTGCGAGATTGGCAAGGTTCGGGCTGACCATTTGAGTGTTTTTAAGGGTTATATATTGTGCCGGGTAGTCTTTAGCGATAATGGTAAACGGCACCTTCTTAGCCTGTTGGCTGCTGGTGCTTGCTAACAGGTTGTAGTTTCCGGGTAATAGCTTGAGGGGTATGCCTGCGACGGCGGTCCAGTGAGCGTTATTTTCAATGACTAGAACGCGGTTTTTTTGAAAAAGAACCGTCGGTTTTTCAGTATCACTGCTAGCAAGCTGTCTGATGACTATTCCACCTGGAACTGCTAAAGGCTCGGGCAGTGTGGCAGATAGTGAAATGAGAGGGGTGAATAGTAGCAAAATGATTATTTTTATCATGACTTTATTTCTTTAATTTGGCTAACAATCTGACCTTGTGAGAAACGTGTGTTGATTCGATCACCGATAGTAAGGTTCTTTATTGAGGAGATGAGCTCACCGGTTTCAACACCGGTGATCAGGGCATAACCACGGTTCAACGTGGCTAACGGACTCAGGGAATTTAACGTTTGGCTACAATGGCTCAAGAGGTATTTTTTTGTAGTTAATTGCTCTTTAATGGCATGATTTAACCGGTTGGATAATAATTGATTTTGGTGTTTTCGAGTGCGAATACCAACGCTAGGGTTGTTCGTGAGCAGTTGTGTCGTTTTGAGCATGAGTTTGCTTTGAAGTTCGTTGAACATTGATGCGAGCGTGTTGTTTAACCGAATTTCCAGCTCGTCAAGGCGCTGCGCTTGGGTTGATAATTGTTGTCTTGGGTCTGACTGTTGGATGCGGTGATTGAGGCCGGTTATTTGAGTGTTAAAGAGACTTAAACGGTTTGTTGTTAATTTAAGAATTTGTTTTTCAAGCGTGTGTATTTTGAGGGCTAATTCTTGACTGTCAGGACTGACTTGCTCTGCAGCAACGGAAGGGGTTGCCATTCGTTTATCTGCTACAAAATCTGCAATGGTGAAATCAGTTTCGTGACCAATTCCGGTCACAATTGGGAGTTGGCTCTGGCGGATGGCACGGGCGACAATTTCTTCATTAAAGGCCCATAAGTCTTCTAAAGACCCGCCGCCCCGCGCGATAATGAGCAGATCACAATCTGCTCTACGATTAGCTGTTTCTATCGCGTTGACAAGCGCATATTTAGCTGGACTGCCTTGTACTGATGTCGGGTAAATGATAATGGGAGTCGCACTAAAACGGCGTTTTAAGACAGATAAAATATCGCGAATGGCAGCACCGGTCGGTGAGGTGATCAGGCCAATGCGTTTGGGGAAGTTGGGTAAGCTTTGTTTTAGTTCTTGGGCAAATAAACCTTCGGCTTGAAGACGTTTTTTTAAGGCTTCAAACGCACGTAGTAATTCACCTTCACCAGCGGGTTCTATTTTCTCAACAGTGAGTTGGTAATCACCACGTGTTTCATATAAACCCACCTGCGCGGTCACAATAATAGCAATGCCATTAGTTGGTTTAAAGTGCATGTGACGAGTTGCAGAACGAAACATCGCACAACGAATTTGCGCGTGTTCATCTTTTAGGGTGAAATAGAGATGCCCTGATGATGGGGTGCTCAGGTTGGAAATTTCTCCTTCAACACGAATGCGTAAGAAGTGTTGTGATAAGAGTTGTTTGGTCTCTCGATTGAGTGCTGAAACAGAATAGATCGGTTGAAGGTTCATGAATGAAATTTTAACATGTACAAGCAATGAGTATTGTTTGATAAATACAAATGCTTTACTTAAAATTACACACTGGAAGTACCGGTCTTTTAAGTACACAGGTTAATTGAATTATGTTGCATATTATTTCTAAAGTGCCGTTAACAGCGCCACTCTTTGATCGTTTGGGAACCCATGCTAGTGACAGCGTCATTGTAATAGGTGATGCTGTTATCACATTAATGCGCCACGGTGAGTGGGCTAATTATTGGGATGCGGTTTTAGCAAATATGAATGTCAGTGTTTTAGCGGTTGACTTGGCTTTGCGTGGCATTGGCGAATCTGATATCGTTTCTGGGCTTAATATTGTTGATTATTCAGGTTTTGTTGATTTGACAGTTGATCACTCGGTCATGCATTCGTGGCATTAAAGCGATTAGGTCAGAAAATTGCAGTTACTGAGGAAGGCTTTTTATGTGATCTTCTGGATTGGACGCCTGATGTGGCTTACGCACTGGCTGAAAGTAATGGTATTGAAATGACCGAAGCGCATTGGGAGATTGTGGAGTATGCGAGAACTTATTATTTGACCTATAAGCATTTGCCGAATACCCGGGTTTTTATTAAAGGGGTCAAAAAAACACTCGGGCCGGATAAAGGCAATAGCCGGTATTTACATCGTTTATTTCCAGAAGGGCCGTTGCGTTATGCTTGTAAACTAGCAGGATTACCTAAACCGCCATCATGTTTATAAAGTTGCTGTGGTCATCATGTGTTATTGGCGAACAAACCGGTGTATTTGTCGGCGTTCTTTTTTATTAGGCCGGTGATCTTTGTAATTATCTGATTGGGTTTTATTTTCACGGTTAAGCAAAATTTGTTTTTGTCTTTTGCTAAGGCTGTCTTGGCTTTCTTGATAAAGAAGCAATGCTTCTTTCGCCGGTCTACGGTACTTGGCAAGAGAGGTGATTGTAATATCCCATTGATACAGGTCTTTGGTGATCAACAACTGTGCCCCAATTTTAACCTCTTTGCCTGGTTTTGACCGTTGCCCATTCAGGTGTACTTTACCGCCGGCAATAGCCTCAGCGGCAAGTTTACGGGTTTTATAAAACCGTGCTGCCCAGAGCCATTTGTCAAGGCGAATAGCATCTATCTCTACACTGTGTGCCGTTTTGTGTTTATTCACAAATTTTATAAATTAATTGAGTTCAAGAAAGTATTTTTGGAGTATTATCCATCATTGTAAATCATAACTTAATTTTTACTGAATAGATTATTTCCTGGAGGAAATGAATGAATCTAGAAAAAGTTATTTTCGGTTTTTTCATTGTATTAGCAATGACCTTAAATTTCGGTTTTTTCTTAGGAGAAATTGATAACCCCGCACATCATAATGTTTATGAATTGTTTGCTGTTGTGGTCGTGAATTTTCTGGCGACAGGTTTAAAATTGGGAGACAGGTCTCAAGTGGGTGCTGTTTTATTATCAACCAGTTTAGTCGCAGATTTACAATTGATAGTTGCGGTTTTTTACTGGACAACAGCCGTTCACATTTCAATGGTGGGATTAACACCCGAAGTGATGGCCAGTATTGTGGCATTATCGGGCGGGGCACTTTTAGCTAATGTGGTTTCAGTTGTTATTTTAGTAGCAGACACCCTGATGTCACGCTTATAAATATTATTATTTCTTAATTAAGTGTAAATCAATGGCTGCTACAGTTGATCTGAGTCGTGTAATCTTCATTGTGTTACGGGAAATGCGTAAGCCAATTCTGGCTATCATTATCGTTTATTCCCTTTCGATTGTGGGAATGGTCATCATTCCGGGACCTGTGGTGGATGGCAAAGCGCAATATTTAAGTATTTTTCATGCTTTTTATTTCATGACGTATACGGCAACAACGACAGGGTTTGGAGAAATACCTTTTCCATTTAGCAATGCCCAGCGTTTTTGGGCTATCGTTTGCTTGTATATTAGTGTTATTACTTGGTTTTATGCGATTGGTAGTATTATTCGTCTAGTACAGAACCCTTATTTGGGAAAAGCTCTGGCTGAGCATGATTTTTCTAATAAAGTTGAACGGATTTCAGGTGATTTTTTTATCATTTGTGGTTTTGGCGATACCGGCAGTGTTTTAGCACGGGGATTAAGTGATGCCCGGTTAACAGCCGTTATTATTGATAGTAGTGAGGAACGTATTAAGGCCTTGCAATTGCGTGATTATAAGGTGCCTATGCCAGGTTTATTTGCAGATGCGAGTGTTCCAAAACATTTAATTGAAGCAGGAATCAGGCGAGCTGATTGTAAGGCAATCGTATCGGTAACCAGTAATGAAGAAACCAACCTTAAGATTTCAGCAATGGCCAGAATTTTAAACCCAGGAATTGACGTGATTACCAAGTCAAAAGTTGAGATTTGGGAAGAAACACTGGCAACTATTGGGGGTAAGGTTCATATTATTGATCCATTTAAAACGTATGCTCAGTTATTAGCTTTCTCTATTGTGCAGCGTTATTTTTACTCCTTTAATAATTGGTTAGTAGGGGATAAATCTACTGAATTAGAGCAACCGCTGAGTCCTCCTAATCAAGGACTTTGGATTATCTGTGGTTTTGGGCGTATGGGGCAGGAAATTAAACGGGCATTAAATAAACAAGGCCTAAGAACTGCCATTATTGATCCTAAGCCGATTAGTCCTGATGAGGAGAATGTTGAGAAATTTGTTTTAGGGTTAACGACGGTCAGAACATTAAAGTTAGCAGGTATTGAACAAGCTGTGGGTATTGTGACAGGAACAGATGATGATGGTCAGAATGTCAGTATTTTATTAAATGCGCGTTCGATAAATCCCAATGTTTTTACCGTGGTTAGGCAAAATTCCCATGAGAATTTTGCAGCTTTTCAGGCAGCTAAGGCTGATATGGTGATGCAACCCTCTTTGGTTGCCGCAAGACGGATTATGTTGTTATTGAAAGCACCGTTACTGAAGCCATTTTTTAAGTATTTTTTGGTTCATCAGGATCGTGATCATGAAATGAATGACGTGATCAGTTGGGTGAAGATGTGTGTTGGAGATGGCGATAAGGTGCCGCCGTTGTTAACATCATTTGATATCACAGATAAAAATGCAAAAGTTTTAATGCGTGTTCTAGAGAATGACTCGGTTCAATTAGGTGATTTACTTAAAGACCCAAGAAACAGAACAAAACCGCTCGATTTAGTGGCATTGGTGGTCCAGTCAGATGAAGGAAAGGTAATTATTTTGCCGGGGAGTGATTATTTGGTTAAAGCAGGTGATCAATTGTTATTGTGTGGCACTGATTTGGGTTATAGGTTGTTTTTAGCCACGGTTAATAATGAATATAAACTTTATCATGTGCGAACAGGGCTACGTCAACCGCGGAGTTTTTTTATGCAATGGTACGTGCGCAAAATGGGTCGAGAAGGTCTGTAAATTAGTAAAGATATGAGAAAAAGGCGCTATTGATCGCGCCTTTTTTTCAGCAAGTATGCTTTAGCTACGAGCCATGTGTTGTTTGAGTTCTTTAGGGAGCGAGAAAACAACTTTTTCTTCAATACCGGCATTTTCTTCTGCGGTGTGTCCACCCCAAGCCTGGAGTTGTTTGATAACTTGTTGAACAAGAACTTCGGGTGCTGATGCACCTGCTGAGACTCCGACGGTATTAATATCGGTAAACCAACCTTGATCTAGGTCGGCGGCGGTATCAATTAAATAAGCAGGTTTGCCGAGTTGTACGGCAATTTCTCTTAATCTATTTGAGTTAGAACTATTGGGTGAACCGACCACTAAAATTAAATCTGCTTTGCTTGCTAAATCAGTGACCGCATCTTGCCGGTTTTGTGTTGCATAGCAAATGTCGTCTTTTTTCTGTTCTTGAATAGAGGGAAACTGTTTTTTGAGTGCTTGAACCATGGCATGAGTATCAGTCATGGACAGGGTTGTTTGTGTCACATAAGCTAAATTTTCAGGGTTGTTTAGCTTAAGTGATTTAACATCTTCCGGGGTTTCGACGAGGTAAATGTTGCCATTATCTGTGCATTTCTCATATTGCCCCATTGTTCCTTCTACCTCAGGGTGGCCTTCGTGACCAATTAATACGACCTCTTTATCCGCTTTGGCGTGTTTGGCAACTTGAATATGGACCTTGGTTACCAGTGGGCAAGTTGCATCGAAGACGGTCAGGTTACGTTCTTTAGCCTGATTTTTAACTTTTTTAGAAACACCGTGCGCACTGAAAATGAGGTAGGATCCTTCAGGGACATCGTTTACATCCTCAATAAAAATAGCCCCTTTATCTCTTAGACCTTCTACGACAGTGCGATTATGGACGACTTCATGGCGAACATAGATCGGTGCTCCAAAGGTATCAATGGCATGGTCAACAATGTCTATAGCACGGTCAACACCGGCGCAGAAACCACGGGGGTTGGCGAGTATTATTTGCATATTTATCTGATAAGTGGTTGTTATGGGGGGTATTCTACCTGATTCTTTCTTTAGAAACGACAATGCCGTCTGGATCTGAATAAATATAATGGTCCGGTTCAAAGGTGATGCCAGCGAAATTAATAACAAGTCCCTGAGTTCCAGTCCCTTTTTTTTGTGATTTTAAGGGGTGTGCTGCCAGTGCCTTAATGCCAATTGGCAGCTGATTGATTTGTTCGGTATCACGAATGCAGCCATTGATAACAATGCCTTGCCAGCCATTTTCATGGGCGATAAGTGCTAAATTATCACCTAACAGGGCGCAATTTAAGGAGCCTTGACCATCAATCACTAGGACGCGATGATCGACAGATTGCTCAAGGGTGTTTCTAACCAGTACATTATCTTCCAGAACGTTGAGGGTCGTTATTTGCCCAGAGAACTTGCAGTTGCCGCCAAAATTTTTGAAAATAGGTTCAGCAATTTGGAACCCTGACAATGAACTGTGCGCATCGCATAAATCGGTTGTGAATAGAGTCATATCATGTAAGCAAATAGGGTTATTATAACAGGTGTTTTTAACTCGCTAAGGAATCTGAACAGAGTTTAATAATCAGCTTATTTGATAGGCCTGAGTGGTAGCCAGTTAGAAAAGTTCAACGGCAGGGAACTTTACTGGGTCAATGGGGTTTAGCGTGTTATACGTTATTTTTTTAAATAATTACAGGTGATAAGAGGCATTAAATGGGGGTATTATTTGCAATTTTAGCCGTGGTGTTAATTGTGGGGAGTGCTTTAATTTTATTGCGTAACGCAAAATCCACCAAAGTGCCTGATTCTGTCAGGCCTAAGCCTTACGAGGACGATGAAACGGATAACTGGTAACAATCTAACAAGGCGGTATGTTGTTATTTGGTACGTAATGTAAAGGTCACTGGGCCGTTATTGGTTAAGATGACTTGCATATCGGCTCCAAAAAAGCCGGCCTCAACCGTTGGGTATTGTTGTTTGGCCGTTGTGACTAAATAATTAAACATTTTTTTGCCGCGTTCAGGTGATGCTGTCGGCGTGAAGCTAGGGCGATTACCATTGTCAGTATCTGCAGCAAGCGTGAATTGAGGGACGAGTAATAAGCCGCCATTAATCTGCTTGAGAGAAAGATTCATTCGATTATTTGAGTCAGAAAAAATACGGTAATTTAAGAGTCGTTGGAGCAATCGTTCGGCGTGTGCTTCATCATCTTGTTTCTCAATAGCAACGAGTGCAAGAATACCTTGATTGATTTGACCTATTGGAGCATCGTTAACGGTTACCGTTGCAGAGGATACGCGCTGTATGATTGTAATCATGAAAAAGGATAGATTTTTTAAAATAGCCTTATTTTGTCATTGATTTATAAAATGCTAAAGAAAAATATCGGTCTAATCAGTTTGGCTTTTTTGGTTTTTTTTTCCGAAAGCTTGACCGCGAAAGTCTTTTTCTGGGACGGCCGTGATGGTCAACGTTATTATTCAGATCAAGATCCGAAGGGCATAGAGGCTAACGAAATGCCGTTGACCGGGGATACGTTCTATTCAGTTATTAAGGTCTACGATGGGGATACCGTGCTTTTAGGTAACCGGTTAAAAGTACGGCTGTTGAGCATTAATACTCCTGAGATTGAGCGATACAATAAGCCTGAAGAGGCCGGTGGTGAGAGCGCTCGAGAGGGGTTGATTGCATTGTTAGGCGGACAAAAGGTGCGTCTTGAAATCGATGTGGAGAGGCAGGACAAATATGGGCGAACGTTAGCGCATCTTTTTACAACATCGGGATTACACCTCAATCTTGAAATGGTGAAGCGGGGTTGGGCAACGGTTAGTCTTCATCCGCCTAATTTAAAATATTCGACCCCAATGCTGTTAGCACAACAATGGGCGCAATCGGAGCAAATTGCACTTTGGGGGATGAATGAGTATCAACCTAAAGTGATTGCTGATGGTTTAGCAAAGAGAAGTTATGGTTGGCAACGATTAATCGGAACGGTACGAGCTGCGACCCTGAAGCGCAAGTATGCCTATCTCAGTATTGATTCGGGTGAATTAATGATCAGAATTCCCCGGGCTAATTTGTCTTTTTTTCCTGATGTGATGACCTATCTTGATAAGAAAGTAGAAATAAGAGGGTGGGTTTCACGCCGAGGAAAGGGGCGTTCTGTTTTGGTTCGTCACCCCAGTGCCTTGTTGATTCGTTAGTGTTTATTGTTTTAGTTGCTTGAGCCGTTGGTCACTGATCTGCTGACAGTAGGTATCTATTTGATAACTTTATTGAGCCAGCTTTTTAAGATTTTTTTGGGTGGCATGATTTTAGACTCAATTATAGTTAATAATCGGTCTTCTTTTTCGTCATGTCTTTGTTGAAGTGCCTTTAAATCCAGTTGTAATTGGATGATTTGTTGCTGTAGAAATTGTACGTAAGGGGGCTGGTTTTCGTGTGTAGCGTTATTATGGAGAGGCTGTTTTTTTATCGGTCTCATGGTTTTTCGCAGAAAATCAAAAGTCGTAGGTTATTTTAACAATTTCTTTAAGAATTTTTTCAATACAAATGAGCGGCCAAAGAATTTATTTTCTATTAGGGTCAGTAATCTGTTTTCTCGTTCCTCAGACTTTTCTTTAAGTTCTGTAAGCTCTTTTTGTAGTCGAACGATTTGTTGTTGCAGAAAGAGTTCATTGTTGCTGGAGTTATGCGCTGGGTTATTACTAGGGTCTTCTTTACCACCGGGAATGACGGTGGGGGTAAAGGCGTGAGAATCAAGCGTTACGTCTACAGGCTCTTGGCGTGGAATGAGTGTGGTATGGGGGGGCTTATTATGAGATTTTTCAGTCGGTTGGATTTGACGGTAAAGAGAACGTGTGGTTTTACTGACAAGACGGGTTGCTTTGGCGACAGAAATAATCGAAATAATGGTGGCTATAGTTAAGACCTCAGTAGATTTACCAACCAGTTTAGAGGAGAGTAGAATTTTTTTAAAGGCCATGATTATTGAATGATCCTGAGTAGTAATCGTTTCGTAGATTATGGGTTAAAATATTAGGCTATTTAAAAGATACAAAAAGGTAAAACATATGAAGTGTATATGATTATTGTCTTAATAGGTACACGAGATAGGGCTTAGGATTAAAAAAAGGTTGTTTGTATTGTGCACGGTTATGAATAAGGTGCATTGATTATTTTGTTGTTATAATCATCAATTATGTCCCCGTAGCATAACTGGATAATGCAGACCCCTCCTAAGGGTCAGAGTAGAGGTTCGAATCCTCTCGGGGACGCCATTTGTCGTGGGTTTTTTGCTCTTTATTAAGAGCAGATATATGTTGAAAACAAGAGGTTATATATTTTCCTTTTAGTATTCCATTGAGCGATTATCAGTAAGAGTTAGGGTATCCTAAAGAATAGCCATAACGTGGATAAACACCTCTGGTAGTGCGTCAGTCCCTTATTGTGAGTGAATTATGTTACCTAGGCCTAAAGCCGTTATTTTTGATCTTGACGGGACCTTATTAGATACCGAGCGACTATACAGCTTGGCAACGCAAGAAATTGTTGATCCTTATGGGAAAACATTCGATTTGACCCTTAAAAGAAAGGTGATGGGCGGCGATGCCCGCGTTGGAGCCGCTTTAGTAATTAATCGTCTTGATCTGCCATTAACGGTTGATGATTTTCTGAATAAAAGAGCCGTAATACTTAAAAAGTTATTTGTTAATTCTCAAGAAATAGTGGGTGCTGGGGATTTTTTAGCCGAACTCAGTAGCAAAGGAATTCCTCTCGCGTTAGCCACCAGTTCTAATCAGGCATTGTGTCAGTTGAAACTGAGTCGCCATCGTTGGAAAACACTTTTTAGTGAAATAGTTTGCGGCGATAATCCGGGATTAAGTAATCCTAAACCTGCGCCTGATATTTTTCTGATGTGTGCACGTGCATTAAAGCAATCACCTTATAATTGTGTTGTTTTTGAAGATTCAGTGAATGGGATAACAGCGGCAGTGTCGGCAGGGATGTCTGTGGTGGCTATTGAGAGCCCCTATGTTGCAACCGATGATCTGTCTGGAGCAGATGTGATAATAGAAAATTATCAACAGCACAGCCGCTTATTTGCACAGTGGGCATAATAACGGTTCCCAAATCACCAATACTGACCGAAGGCTGCTAAGTTTTACTGTCATTTCTATGGCGGATAGCAAATATCTTTTTAGGCCACGGCATTTTTGAGTTTGAAAAAATAAAATCGGTAGCATTTTTAGAATGACTCTGTCGGGAATAATGGCGTAGGAATTAACATTTAAATCAAATGACTCTAGCGATAATGATCTTGGTATAATTTTTAGTCGACTTGATTAAAAATAAACTATGGCTGACAAAAATCTATTTAAAAATGAATCCGTTGTTGAATCATTAAAAGTACCCCCAAATTCAATTCAGGCCGAACAAGCTGTGTTGGGGGGCTTGATGCTCGATAACGAAGGTTGGGATAAGGTTGCGGAGCATGTCTCCGAGGAAGATTTTTACCGTAAAGAACACCGCTATATTTTTAGGGCGATTAGTCAATTAGCCGCGAAGATGGACCCTTTTGATGTAGTAACGGTTTCAGAAATGTTGGAAACTATGGGTGAAATCGAGTCGGTTGGTGGCTTGGCTTATGTCGGTATGTTGGCCAAGGATACACCCACGGCAGCTAATATAGACTCGTATGCGAAGATCGTTCGGGACCGTTCCGTACTCCGGCAACTAATTCATGTAGGGACTACTATTTCAGGCTCTGCATTTAATACGGAGGGTCAGGAAACTTCACAGTTATTAGAAAATGCTGAACGGCAGGTGTTTGAAATCGCCGAGCAGCAGCAGCGTGGAAAAAGTGGTTTTATTCCAGTGCGTTCGTTACTGGCAAAAGCGGTTGATAAGATAGAAAGTCTTTATGAGCAAGATAATCCTATTACTGGAGTCAGCACCGGATTTACTGATTTTGATGAAATGACATCGGGACTGCAAGCCTCTGACTTGGTTATTGTTGCCGGCAGACCTTCAATGGGTAAGACAACTTTTGCGATGAATTTGGCAGAAAATGTTGCCATTAAAGCCAAAAAACCCGTTGCTGTTTTTAGTATGGAAATGCCGGGAGATCAGTTGGCGATGCGGATGATGTCTTCTTTAGGGCGAATTGATCAGCATAAAGTACGGACGGGTAAGTTAGATGATGATGAATGGCCGAGAATGACATCAGCCATTAATTTATTGGCGGAAACACAATTGTTTATTGATGATACCGCTGCTTTGACGCCGACAGAAGTGCGCTCACGGTCACGGCGGTTAATGCGGGAACACGGTCAATTAGGGTTAATCGTTCTTGACTATTTACAATTGATGCAGTCACCGTCAAGTGGTGAAAATCGAGTCCAACAAATTTCAGATATTTCACGTAATTTGAAGGCATTGGCAAAAGAATTAAATGTTCCGGTGGTTGCACTGTCGCAGTTAAATCGAAATTTGGAGCAACGACCGAATAAACGTCCGGTGATGTCTGATTTAAGAGAGTCAGGCAGTATTGAGCAAGATGCGGATGTGATTGTCTTTATTTATCGTGATGAAGTTTATAATGAAGACAGCCCAGATAAAGGGGTGGCAGAAATTATTATTGGTAAGCAGCGTAATGGTCCGATTGGGACTTCTCGGCTAACGTTTTTGGGCCAATATACCCGATTTGAAAATTATACGGGGTACCAGTACGACAATGAGGACTATGAATGACCCCAGTCGCTTACGGGGTTTTGGATTTAGCTGCGCTGCGTCATAACTTAACAAGAGTTAGAGAGTATAGCGGAGGGGTTCGTGTTTTGGCCGTGATTAAGGCCAATGCTTATGGTCATGGCTTAATAACCGTGGCCAAGGCATTAGAGGCGGCCGACGCCTTGGCCGTTGCACGGGTTCACGAAGCGATTGAGTTGAAGAAAGAAGGAATAACCCAACGTATCGTGGTGTTAGAAGGGTTTAGTTCGGTTGAAGAATTAAATGTTCTGGTTGAAAATGGATTTGAGGCGGTTGTGCACAATACTGAGCAGCTCGCATGGTTGGAGCATTGTTCTCAGGTTAGAGCGATTACCGTCTGGTTGAAGTTAGATACCGGTATGAATCGGTTAGGGTTCAGCGCCTGTGACTTCCACCAAGCCTATCATCACTTAGTTAATTGTTCAGTGGTTAAGCCGGCTATGGTATTGATGACTCATTTAGCCAATGCTGACTTGATTGACGATATGATGACAAGCCAGCAAATTAATCAATTTAATACTTCAGTGAATGGGCTGAGCGGTGAAAAAAGTATTGCAAATTCAGCCGGTATTTTGGCTTGGAAGGATTCTTATGCGGATTGGGTGCGGCCCGGGTGTATGTTATTTGGAGTATCGCCTTTTTTGGGTAAGGATTCATGCGCTTTTAATCTTAAACCGGTGATGGGTTTTTATTCGCGTTTAATAGCGGTGAAAAGTGTTCAAAAAGGCGAGGCTATCGGTTATGGCGGACAGTGGCGGTGTGAGAGAACAACCTTAATGGGCGTGGTCGGCGTGGGTTATGGTGATGGTTATCCGCGTCATGCACCATCAGGAACACCGGTTCTGGTTAATAAGACCCGAGTGCCGTTAATCGGCCGCGTTTCAATGGATATGTTGACGGTTGATTTAGCTGATTGTCCTGAGGCTGTGGTTGGTGACCCGGTTACCTTATGGGGTGTCGAGTCGTTACTGGTAGAAGAAATTGCAAAGTACGCAAATACCATCCCTTACACTTTGTTGTGTGGCATTACCCAGCGGGTACAGTTCATAAATAATGGGGATAGCTTATGTTAATTGACCGTTTTTTTATTATTTAAAATGGCTAAACAAAAAGTTATTTTTCAATGTACGGAATGTGGTTTCCGTTGTTCTAAGTGGGCCGGTCAGTGCGCGGGGTGTGAGCAGTGGAATACGTTGGTTGAGGTGATTGATGAGGTACTGCCAACGGCAAGTCGGTTTGTAGGTTTTACCGGTACGGCTGGGCGGCAAGGTGTTGTTAGCCTTTCTGAAGTCAGTGCCGATGAAATTTCCCGTTTTTCGAGCGGACTTGATGAACTGGATCGTGTCTTAGGAGGTGGTATTGTGCCGGGTTCTGCCGTTTTGATTGGCGGGGACCCAGGTATAGGGAAGTCAACCTTATTATTGCAAGCGATGGTTGCATTAAGTCAGCAATTAAAGACTTTGTATATAACGGGGGAAGAATCTATTCAGCAATTGAGTCTACGTTCTAAGCGGTTGTGTCTTAAGAGTGACAAGTTACGGGTACTATCTGAAACAGCGGTGACCCGGATTTTTTCAATTGCTCAAGAAATGCAGCCAAAGGTGATAGTGATTGATTCCATCCAAACAGTTTATTCCGATCAATTACAATCGGCACCCGGCGCAGTAGGGCAAGTACGAGAATGTGCGGCACAATTGGTGCGTTTTGCTAAGCAAACGCAAACAACTATTTTTCTAGTTGGACATGTCACTAAAGACGGTGCATTAGCGGGTCCTCGGGTGCTTGAGCATATGGTTGATAGTGTGTTGTATTTTGAAGGTGATTCGGGGAGTCGGCATCGAATCATTCGGGCGATTAAAAATCGTTTTGGTGCTGTTAATGAACTCGGTGTTTTTGTAATGACTGAAACGGGTCTGCAAGAGGTTAAAAATCCATCGGCTATTTTTTTATCGCGACATGAGAGCGAGGTTTCAGGTAGTGTTGTGACGGTTACGCGAGAAGGCAGTCGTCCAATGCTTGTTGAGGTTCAAGCCTTAGTGGATGAAAGCCATGGTAGTAATCCGCGGCGGGTTGCTTTGGGGATGGAGCAAAATAGACTGGCAATGTTGTTAGCCGTTTTGCATCGCCACGGCGGTATTTCAATGGTAAATCAAGATGTCTTTGTTAATGTGGTTGGAGGCGTTCGAATCACTGAGACGGCCGGTGACTTGGCTGTTTTGATGGCTATTTTGTCGAGCTTTCGGGCCAAGCCTATCGCTAAGACCTGGATGGTATTTGGGGAGATAGGGCTAGCGGGGGAGATCAGGCCGGTACAAAATGGCGAAGAGCGGCTCCGTGAGGCGAGTAAGCAAGGATTTAATAAAGCTATTGTCCCACGTGCAAACGCTCCTAAGGTTTTAGATTCTGCTATTGATGTGGTGCTTGTTTCTACGCTTTCAGAAGCGTTAGCGGCGTTATCAGGCGATTAGTTTTTCGGGAGGAATTTGACTTGGGTGATCAGATTGCCATTACGTTTGATTATCTCTATGGTATGGCCGTGTAGGCGTAAACTGGTACCTGGTTCTGGAATAGTTTCCATAAACTCAATAATGAGTCCGTTAAGCGTTTTAGGTCCTTCAGTTGGAAGCGACCATGCAGTGATACGATTTAATTCGCGGATGGTAATGGAGCCATCAACTTGATGACTACCGTCTTTATTAAGGACAACTTCCATCGGTTCGGCAGTAATTTCGCTGATTAATTCATGGAGTAAATCATATTGGGTTACCAGTCCTTGAACATCACCATATTCATCGACAACCAGTGCGACTTCTAACTGTTCATTTTTGAAATTATGGATTTGGGTGTGGAGTGGCGTGGTATTGGGAATAAAATAAGGTTTAGTCAGATTTTTGCTAATGGTTTTATGACAAAAATCAGGGCTATACAAGTGAATGATAATGGTTCTTAATTGAATGATGCCAATAACTTTATCGATGCTTTTTTTATAAACAGGGAGTCTTGAGCTGGGCGACGTTTTTATTTGTTGAATGATGGCCTCAATGGGGTCTTCTAAATCAATGCCGTTAATTTCATTTCTAGGGGTCATGATATCTTCAACGGTTGCTGATTCTAAGTCCAAAATGCCTAAAAGCATTTTTTTATAACGTTCAGGCATGGCGGTATGAGCATCAGCCACAATACTTTTTAATTCTTCTGTGTCTAATTGCGTCTCGTTATTTGGATTGTTTTTGATGCCGAGTATCCGCAGTAACGAATTTGCAATCAAATTAATGACCCAGACTAAGGGGTAAAAGAGCTTGAGTAAAGGCGTGTAAACCCAAGCAGCAAAAAAGGCAAGTGATTGTGGCTTTTTAGTTGCGAGTGTTTTGGGTGTTACTTCTGCAAAAATTAAAATGATGGCTGTTAATAAGAGTGTTGCAAAGGCAATTCCTGATTCACCATAAAGCCGAAGGGCAATAAGGGTTGCAACAGAAGAGGCTAAGATATTTACAAAATTATTGCCGAGTAGAATTAAACCGATCAGGCGGTCAGGGCGGTTCAGTAACTTTTGTGTGCGTACCGCTCCGGGATGATTTTTTTTAGCTAAATGGCGAAGGCGGTAACGATTTATGGCCATCAGGGCTGTTTCAGAGCCTGAAAAGAAAGCGGAGAAAATGATTAAGGCAAAAAGCAGTGAAAAGAGATAACTCAGTGGTATGTCGTTCAAGGAAGTGATCTAGAAAAGTTAAGTTGTAGGCTAGTTTCTACGATCAGCAGTTTTTGTCAAGTTTATTGCTAATAAAAATTCAAATTGTTCAAGAAAAGGGTGTGGTAAAGGCATAAAAAAAGCGATTTGAGGCAAAAGCGGACGTTATGAAGATTTTGTTGACTAAAAGACGGATTCTCCAAAGGTGCAGGGTAAAGGGAGTGTTGTGTCCTTGTTAGTGTTTATAGTATAATTAAACGTTTAACTTTTATCACCTTGCTCCATTGTTATTAATTGACGAGGGGCTCATAACCGAAAGGAGAAATAATGCGACATTATGAAATTGTCTTTTTAGTGCACCCAGACCAAAGTGGTCAAGTGTCGGCAATGGTATCACGCTATACAGCTACAATAGAAGCTGCTTCAGGAAAAGTTCATCGTTTAGAAGACTGGGGGCGACGCCATTTAGCATACCCTATTAAAAAAACTCACAAAGCACATTATGTGTTGATGAATGTTGAGTGCGATCAAGCCACACTTGAAGAATTAGAAAGTGGTTTTCGCTTTAATGATGCTATTTTGAGAAGTCTAACCTTGGTAAAAGATTCTGCTGTTACTGAGCCTTCACCTATTGCAAGTTCAATGGAAGCAGAGAAGAAAGAAACTTCGCGAACAACTGTGAGTGAAGAAGCGAGTGCTCCAGTTAAAGCTGAAAAACCGCAAGAATCTGTTGATAAAGAAGCACAGGATAAAACGAATGAGACCTAAAAATAATAAACCAAGAAGTAATAATTCACGGCAGATGAAACGCAAAAGGTTTTGTCGTTTTTCATCAGAAGAAAATGTGGTAATCGACTACAAAGATTTGGATTTGTTGGGTGAATATATTACTGAGACCGGAAAAATAGTTCCAAGTCGTATCACTGGAACAGCGGCTAAATATCAACGTCAATTAGCGATCGCCGTTAAACGGGCGCGTTTTATTGCCTTGATTCCATACTGTGATGCACATAAATAAGTAACGGTCGCGTTTAAAAGGGAGACAGTTTGGTGTATTTTTTAGCTGAATATATGATGAAAGGGCGTATGCAAGCGGTATTAATTGCAACGACTTTTGCATTATTGTCTTTGTTGTTTCCGCCCATTACAGTACTGAGTTGCTGTGCTGTGGCGTTAGTGACATTGCGGAAAGGAGTTTTGGAAGGGCTTATTGTTTTACTGATAGCAGCGATGGTTGGTGCGGTTTTCAGTATTTTTTTGGTAGACAATTTTTTGTTTGTTTTTGGTTATGGGTTATTGATATGGTTGCCGGTATGGTTCATATCGGTGGTTCTTTTTGTGAGTCATAATTTAGCCCGGGCAATTGAAACAGCGGTGTTATTGGGTGTGGTGTCGGTTATTGGTTTTTATGTATTAATGCCAGATCCCGTTTTATTTTGGGAGGCTATGCTGAAGAACCTCATCGAACCAATGTTATCTGAAACGAACAATCAAGATATTTCAATTGAGCAGTTAACTCTTTCCGTTGAGCAGTTTAGTCATTACATGACAGGTATGGTGGCGGCGGGTTATATTTCAGGGGTTTTGTTAAGTGTTATTTTGGCAAGATGGTGTCAGGCAATGTTGTATTACCGGGAAGGTTTTAAACAGGAGTTTCTGGCATTAAAGACCAATAGGCGCATCGCTACTACCCTAATTGTTATGGTTTCATGCGGCCTATTTGCCGAGGGAACAGTTGCGGAAATAGCTTGGAATATGATCATACCACTGTTTGTTTTGTATACGTTTATCGGAATGGCTATTTTTCATGTTTTGCTGACTGCAAAAAGTAATTCTCGAACGATGGTATCCCTTTTTTACGGTTTTATGTTTATGTTTAGTTTTATAACACCTCTTGTTTTTTTACCAGTAGCAATCACGGGTTTGAGTGACAGCTGGTTAAATATGAGAGAGAAAATTTTAAATCAAGCCAATGGCTAATAACATTGGTTTCTTAACTCTATGGGTCATAGAGTAAAATTTGAGAGGTTAAGAAAATGGAAGTTATTCTTCTGGAAAAAATTGCTAATTTAGGGGCTTTAGGCGACCGTGTTTCAATTAAGTCGGGTTATGGGCGTAATTATTTAATTCCTCAGGGTAAAGCCGTTGCGGCAACGAAAGCAAAAATTGCTGAATTTGAGCAGCGTCGTGCTGAACTTGAGAAAAAAGAGGCTGATAAATTAGCGATTGAACAAGAACGTGCTGATAAGTTATCAGTACTTGAGATCATAATTACCCAGAAAGCGGGTGAAGAAGGTCGACTATTTGGTTCGGTAGGTACACAAGATATTGCTAATGCTATGACTGCAGCAGGCGTTGAAGTCATGAAGCATGAAGTACGTTTACCGGATGGTGTTATCCGTCAAGTTGGTGATTACAACCTTGACATTAGTTTACATTCTGATGTTACTGTCAATATTGCAGTTAAGGTGGTTGCAGAATAATTAGCTAAATGATTATTGTCACCGGCGGTGCTGGTTTTATTGGTAGCAATATAATCTACGGGTTAAACCAACGTGGTTTTGATGAGATTCTTGTTGTAGATAATTTAACCTTGGGTGTTAAATACAAGAATCTTGTCGACTGTGTTATCGCTGATTATATGGATAAGGATCTCTTTCTGGAGAAAATTCAGAAGGGTGACTTCGACAATACGCCGATAACCGCAGTGTTTCATGAGGGCGCCTGTTCTGCGACAACGGAGTGGGACGGTCGCTACATGATGGCTAATAATTACCAGTATAGTCAGATCTTGCTCAATTTCTGTGAGCGCCAACAAATTCCTTTTATTTATGCATCAAGTGCAGCCGTTTACGGTGATATCCGTGACTTTAAAGAAGACCCAAGTTTTGAGTCACCTTTGAATGTATACGGTTATTCTAAATATCTATTTGACCAGTATATTCGACGTCAACAGGATAAATTAACGACCCAAGTTGTCGGGTTGCGGTATTTTAATGTTTATGGTCCCAGAGAGAGTCATAAGGACAGTATGGCGAGTGTTGCTTATCATTTAAATAATCAACTGTTAGATGGTGGGTCAATACGTTTGTTTGAAGGATGTGACGGTTATAACAACGGTGAACAACGGCGTGATTTTATTTATATCAATGATGTCGTGGCTGTGAACTTATGGTTCCTGGATAATCCGGATAAAAGTGGAATATTTAATCTAGGAACAGGCCGTAGTCAAACGTTTAATGACGTTGCTCAGGCGGTCATTAATTTTCATGGTAGGGGAGCATTAACCTATGTGCCTTTTCCTGAGTATTTAGTCGGCTGTTATCAAAGTTTTACTGAAGCTAATCTTGAGAACTTAAGGGCATCAGGTTGCGGTCATCAATTTATGAGTGTAGAAGACGGCGTCAGTGATTACCTCACATGGCTAAACCCTAAGTAGTATTCCCTTTAAAGCAGTTAAATTTTGTGAAGTAATGCGCTAACCTTTTCTTATTTAGGTTGTAAATTTCTCGATAGCGGTCTGAATACCGTTGACATCGAGTTGGCAAATTTCTAAGAGCTCTTCTCGCGAGCCCTGATCAGTATAGCTGTCAGGCAATCCTAAGTTCAAGGTTGGCCGCAGTAATTT
>Ga0233439_10000420_pt1 | contig 64930 bp, 64 predicted proteins | sample SI_123_September_6_FD_182713 | JGI IMG/M metagenome (GOLD analysis project Ga0233439, IMG submission 182713) | Seawater microbial communities from Saanich Inlet, British Columbia, Canada - SI_123_September2016_100_MG | ecosystem: Environmental > Aquatic > Marine > Inlet | place: Canada: British... | reverse complement strand
TAACTTTCGCATTGAGAAAGTATGTCTGCTTTTTTCTCTATTAAATAAGCGTATAGATTCCCACTTGTGTTGTTTTCACTTTCTGCTGCGCGGATCAAAATATGCAAACTATCCAAATCGACATACGTATTATATTTGCCATTAAAATCAAATAACGTTGATAATGTATCAATATTATCATAATATGTACACAATAATAAATATCCAATATCACCAATGTTCCCATCGCACCCTCTGCAATATTGTATATTATGCTCTAGGCTATATTCCATTAACCATTCTATTATCTTAATGTGATTATACTTTATAGCATAATCTGTAATCGTAAACGCATACAATCTTGGACTCATGGTATAATGCCACTTTAATATATCTACATGGCCCTGCTTGGCAGCCTCAACAACTTCCTCCATACATAAACAATTCCTATTTAACAGGCTAAATACCCATTTAGTAATATCTAAATGACCACTTTTTATAGAATGTAAAAGTAAATGCTGTATATCACCGTCATAAACGGGTTCACTTTCATAGTGACAGGCAGTCATATTATTATATAAATAATAGACAAACTCCAAGTTACCACTATATGGTAATACAAATAATGCACGTGTCGTACATCGAAAGCCTCTACGTATTGCCTCTTTAAACACTTCCAAATTGCCATGCCTTGCCGCAACATAACATACGAGATCATTACGACATGGAGGTGGCGGCGTTTGTGTTAAAGCCCATTCAAACATATTTATATTTGAAACTGCAATTGATAAAGTAGTTGCTCTTGTAACAGATAACCCTTTTCGTTCACGAATATCAGTTATTATATTATACCAATCCCTACATACTGCCATTATTGGTAGTGCATAATCGTCCAAACGATAATTATATATACTATACCTATTAGATAGGTAAATAGTTGCATATATAAATATAATTTCTTTAAGTTCCGTTGGCAAGTTAAAGAAGTTATACTTATTTCTACGTGGTAACGAACGTTCCATTTAAAGTCTATTAATTATAAAAATAGCAATAATAATTCAATTTTTTTTTATTATTAATTCTTTCAATTTCTCCAATTCTTCAATACTTATATACTTTTCAATTAAATCAGGATGTTTTTTGTAATACTCTTCATGTTTAATATAACTACCAACAATCCATTTTATAAATATTTTTGTTGAATTAATTTTAGACATCTATTATATAGTATATTTTTAAATGCTATAAAATAATAATATGTATTATATAATAAATGAATAGACCGAAACAAATGAAAGAAATTCAAGAAAAGGCTCTTGAATTATTTATAAAAAAGAATATAGATTATGGAGATGCATTTGCAACCTACGGTGTTATTGGTGTATTAATGAGAATTGGAGATAAAATTCAGCGTTCATTATCAATTACAAAAAATGGAGTAAATCTAATAGATGATGAAGGTATCAAAGATACTTTATTAGATTTACATAATTATGCAGCAATGGCTTTAATGTTAATAGAAGAAGGTGATCATTCTAATTCTAATTCAGAACAAATCCAATTATAAGTTAATTTAATCCCCTTAACCAGAGGATAATCTGGTGCCCAATTTAATTTATTTCTAATTAAAGAGTTATCTGAATTCCTTCCTCTTACGCCAACACCATGAAATGAAATGTTTTTTATACTCAGATTTTTTCCAGATAATCCAATTATCATCTTGGTAAAATCATTTATACTAATCATTTCATCAGAACCGATATTAACAGGCCCCTTAAAATCTGATTCCATTAATCTAACTATCCCTTCAATACATTCATCAATATATAAAAAGGAACGTGTTTGTAAACCATCTCCATATACTTGAATTACATCACACTCCTTAGCTTTTGCTACTTTACGACAAATAGCAGCTGGTGCTTTTTCTTTACCACCATCATATGTTCCATATGGACCATAAATATTATGGAATCTAGCTACCCTAATATCTAATTTTGGAAAATCTTTATTAAATACAAAGTATAATCTTTCACTAAATAATTTCTCCCATCCGTATTCACTATCTGGTTCAGCAGGATAAGTTGAATCTTCAGTGCATTTTGGATTATCTGGGTCTAATTGATTATACTCTGGATAAACACAAGCAGAAGAAGAATAAAATACTTTTTTAACATTTTTCATAGAACAAACTTTTAGTACATTTAAATTAATTAAACATGAATTATGCATTACATCTGAATCATGATCACCTGTATTAATATATGTTGAACCTCCCATATCTGCAGCCAATTGATAAACTTCATCAATAGTATCATCAATAACTAAATTAACATAATCAAAATTTCTTAAATCTCCGATAATAAATTCATCTGCATCCAAAGTCTTAAATTCGTGCCATTTAATATCAACACCCCTTACCCAACAGCCCATACTCTTTAATTTTGTAGCTAAATGACCACCAATAAATCCTCCGGCACCTAAAATAACAATTTTCTTCATATATAAATTATAATAAATGCAATCTTTAATATAATTTATATAAAATTAATAAATACTTATTTACACATAAATTTATTATACAATTCTCGATAATTATGATTATCCCAAAATTTTGAAATACCTTTAAAATGTAAAATCGAAGCTTCTGCAAGTTCATATTTACGTTTAGTAATAACATTAAATTTATTTGGTAATAGTGTATAATTAGGAGCAATAATATGTAAAATCCCTTGTGTTCCTCTAAATTGCACTATGTTATGTTTAATGGTATGTTTTAATATATCTAACAGTATATTTAAAAAGTTTCTTTCTCTATATAATTCAAAGTTAATATACATAACTCCACAATTATATGATATTCTATTATAATCTTCTTGTTTTATTTTTAATTTATTCATTAGCTCTACGTCAAATATTGCAATAAATCTATCATAACTTTTTTCGAATGTGTGTTTTTTATGTGTTGTTGTATCATTAATAGCACCAATTACATTATCGCCAAAATCAATAGAAAATATTTCTTCAATATTACCATTAAATAATATATCAAGATCCAAATATAATCCTGTCTTTACATCCGGAAATAAATAACTAATATAGAATCTACTCCAGTTACCAATATTAATAAATGTACCTTTGGCACACTTTGCATTAGTAGGATATCGTTTGTCTAGAATTTTACAGTAACCGTTTACCAATTCAACAAGTTCAATTGGTGGTACGAATTCTTTAATAACTAAATTAAAATTTTTTGATACTTTGTCAGCAACAGTAATAATTATATTCTTAAACTCGTCAAATGTTAATTTATCTAATGTTATAATAAAATGAATATTATATTTATGGGGTTTATTACATTTTATAAATGAATTTAATACATATTTTAAACATGGTATATAATTTTCATCTAGACAGAAAAATATATTATGTCTATTATTTATTGTGCTCATATATAAATTAATAATAGATACAATTAATTAAATTAAACGAATATAATTACATATTCATAATATGATAAAAATAATGTATATAATTATTATACTCCCAATGAGGATATTTACCTTTAAAATGAATAATAATACCTTCGTCAATATTACTTTGTAATTTAAATTTATAATATTCTCTGTCAGTGTGAATTTTATGGTTAAAAATAAAATTATATTTTTTAGGTAATAATATATAATCATCTATAATTAAATTTTGTATACCTTGAGTTCCTCTAAATAATTTCTTTTTACTTTCAATTGAAGTTTTAAGCAATTCTAACACTTGATTTAATATGTTTTTTTTTCGATATTGTACAAAATTAAATAACATTACTCCACAGTTATAATTACCAAGTGCGGTATTATCACTATTTGATATATCCAATCCTGATTGCATATTATCCTTAACATTATGTGCCGCCAGAACCTTTGTTTTAAGTTTAATATTAAAAAGTTTTTCTATATTGCCTGTAAATAAAATATCCAAATCTAAATATAATCCTTTTTTAATTAATGGGAATAATTCACTAATATAGAATCTACTCCAATTACCTATATTGTAAAATATATGCATTTTATCTTGTTTTGCTTTTCCATATTTTTCTTGGGCTCTAGATTCTATATATTCATTTAATATAAGACAATAGTCTTTTAATAAACTAACAAATTCATCTGATGGTATAAATTCTTTTATATTTATATTGAATTCAACTGATATATCATTTAATATATCATTAATACATTTACTAAAGTTTTTAAATGACATTTCCGTTCTTGTTATTACAAAATTAATAATAAATTTTTTTGGATTATTAAATTTTATAAATGTTTCAAAAACATAATACAAACTTGGTATATAATTTTCGTCTAAACAAAAGAATAGATTATATCTGTCACTTTTTTTCATATATATATATAAAATATTTTAATAAAAAATAATCTGACTAATATGTTTGCGATGCACTTATTAATCATGAACTTGTAAATATATTTAATTTATATAAAAATAAATCTCCATTAAATATATATGGAAACTATAATATATAATATCGACTCACAAAATAGAAATACTACCCATTATCCAAATAGTAATAACTTTACTTATTCGGAAACCAGTACGGGTAACACCACCCCATTTGTTGAAAAAAATGTGACTGAAATGAAAATAACAAGTATGGAACTATCTAATACTACCCATTTCATTACCGCTGATAGAGGTAATAATACATTTACATATGGTGGAACAACAAAAACTGTCGCAGATGGTTCTTATACTAGAACAGAATTGATTGTTCAATTAAATACCCATGTTGGTTCTGAATTTAGTTATTCATCAACTACTGGTAAAGTAACTATAACATATTCAGCAACTGCCATAGTATTTCCAGCAAATACTGTTGATACAGATTATAATGCACTTGGAACTATATTAGGATTTGCGTTAGCTACTACATATTCATCAACTACAATTGCTACTAATGTAATGAAATTACCTCAAGAAACTTATTTTTTTCTGAAAATTAATAATTTAGGTAATATTACTTATAAAAATAGAAAATATTTTACCAAACTATATGTTGATTATGGACAAAGAGTTGTTAGTGATGATGAATTAAATCGTGGAGCACAAATCAGACACATTCAATCCGATATTATTTTTAATCAACCAACAGATATCAATGGATTACAAATTAGTGTAAGAGATAAATTCGATAACCTACTTGAGTTAAATGGTAGTGACTTTTCTTTTACCTTAGAAATAACTGTTATATCAAACAGTATCCTTAAAAACTATAATGAAATGTTTACGTTCTCAGAAACTGTAATGCAACGTATGTTAAATGCTAAAATGTTATCATGGTATGAAAAAGAATTAAATGAAACACAACCAACTACTTTGGCTACTAACTATAATTCAAATATGGTTACATTAAATAATCAACAAGAATATAATCCAGCAGGAAATAGAATGAATTATAATTATGATGGTTTTATTAAAAATAATTAATCAATACATGATAATGAATTATACTATCCACACTTTTATTTACTTCTGAATTTTCAAAATAAATATACATTTTCCCTTTCAATAATAATTGTAAATAATTATATATTGTTTCATATGATATTTTGTATTTAGGATTAATCCAGAGTAAATAATGGTTTACTTCTTTAATATCATATGGGAATTGGTTTTTACAAAAATACATTATATTATCTTTAATAATATGATTTATAATATATTCTTTTATTGTGATATTATTTTTTTCTAAATATATTAGATAGTTATCATATTCTTTTTGTATATGTGGCACGCGATGATATTTAATATGATTAATAAAAGGTTTGGTAAATATTGATGATACTTTGAGAACCATACTAAAATAGATTGATATAAATATTATTACAATCTTGATTACATTGCTTTTATCGTTAGTAATTTTTTTATTTTATATTTAACTATAAAATGATATTACATGAATATATATCACAAAACAAAATAACCCAAATATATAGCAAAACAAATATTGTATATTTTAAAGATTTAAATAACTATATAAATTTAACAAAGAATACTATTTTTATTTGTGAAAATGATTTTGATGTTCAATTATTAAATATTCATCAAGGGAAAAAATTTGTTTTTATACTTGACATAGACAATTATTTGTTTGTTAAAAATAATATAAACATCTATGAAATGAATGAACTATTATGTGATTCTATTGAAATATATGAACTAACAAAAAATGATAATTTTGAATGTATTAATATAAAATCTAAAATATCTAACTATGAACAAATTATAAAGGTAAATACTGATAAAAAAATTTTATATTTAATATTAGCATCAACCAGAACAGATTATATTGAACGTTATGTTAAATTACAAGAATATTTAAAAACCTTTGATATTGACTATTTAATATTACTTGGAAATCATAACTGTGTTGAAAAAAAAGATCATATTTTATATACTAATATTAAAGAGTATTATGAAAATATACCTACTAAAATAATTACAGGTTTAGAATGGATTTATTATAATACCTTATACTCGCACATATATAAAGTGGATGATGATTTTTTTGCACTAAATATTAATAATAGCGAAGAGATATACAATTATGATTATTATGGTAATTATATTATAAAAAAACTAATTAGAACATATCATTTTAATAAATGTAATGATAAAGAACTAAATAAGTCAGAATATGATGGTAAATTTATATATAATTATGCAAGTGGTGGTTATGGATATATCTTATCACGAAAAGCTATTTTTATTTTACTTCAAAATAAAAACTATATTTGTAAAGAAATGTACGAAGATAAAGCAATAGGCGATGTATTATATACAAATAATATAATAATTAATAGTACAAATTATTACAAACTAAATTATAAGATACCAAATATAACAAAAAAATCTAATATAATATCCGATATTAAACTAAATAAAAAAATTGCTGTAATACTATTTCATAAAAATTTAACAAGACTTTACAAGCCTGAATGGATTAATAAATGTGTAACTAGTATAACTAATCAATCTTTTCAAAATTTTGATATATTTGAGATGAATTATGGTAATGATTCATACTCTATATTTAATAATATTAATATAACTCATACTCATTACTTTTTTCGAAAAGACTATAATACCCACATAGAAGCAATGTTATTTTTATTAAATAAATGTTTTAGTGAATTAAATTATGATATTGTGTTTAACACTAATTTAGATGATTATTATACAACCGATAGATTTGAAACACAAATTACTTGCATTGATAAAGGTTATCTTTTATGTTCATCATTAATGAATTATATTACTGAAAAATTCGAGGGTGTAGATAAAATAATAAAAGTATGGGATATTGATACTTTTAGTATAAAAGGAGAATATGGATTATATATTGATACAAATAAAATAAAGGAACACTTAAATAAAAACCATAATATAATAAATCATTCTTGTGTATGTTATACTAGAAAATTTTGGGAGTCTTATGATAAAAATAATAATTTATTAAGATATCGTGATGATAAACCATATGAAGATTTAAGTTTATGGCAGAGAGCAATTAATAATAATATACCAATAACTATGATTAACAAACATCTAATCCAATATCGAATTCATGAAAATCAAATAGGTGAACAACAAAAAATAGATTATAAAAATGAAAATATTGATGGGGATTTTAAATCAAACCTCAATATTGAAAAAAAACGTATTGGTATTTTTTGTATAGGTACAGGTAATTATATAAATTATTTAGAACAACTAATAGTTAGTATTGAAAAATATTTTTTACCACACTATAGAAAAATATATTTTATCAGTACAGACCAAGAAGAAAAAGCACATAATATTTGTAAGAAATTAAATATAACTAATTACATAAAAAAAATAAATAGAAAAGGATTTCCACTAGATACATTATATAGATACAAATATTTATTAGAATTTGATATTATTGTTGAAATGCTATGCGATACTTTATATTATATTGATATTGATATGAAAATAAATGAAACAATAGATACAGAAATTTTACCAACACCTACAAAAGTTTTAATTGGAGTTAAACATCCTGGTTATGCTTTTGGTGATAATAAAAAAGGTGACCCAGAAACTAATCCCAAATCCACAGCTTATATTGATCCAGAAAAGTACCTTGATTGTTATATTGCTGGTGGTTTTAATGGAGGGATAACTCATTATTTTCTAAAAATGGCAAAATATATTCAACATAATATTGATATTGATAAATCAAATGATATTATTGCCAAATGGCATGACGAATCTTATCTTAACAAATATTTTAATGAAAACAGTAGTAAATTTATGATCCTATCTCCAGATTATTGTTATCCAGAAAATTATTATCAATCAATACCAGCAAAACCAATTATAATAGCTTTGGATAAAAATCATAACCAAGTAAGAAATACTACTAGTAAAAATAAATTAATAGTAAATATCAAAGGAGGTATTGGTAATATATTATTTCAGTTATTTACAGCATATAATATAGCATTGCGATATAATTTAGAAGTTATTACTAAATATATTGATACAAATAAACTAGATACAAAAAGACAATCAAGCTATCATTATTATTTATTTGATAATATATTAAAAATCGATATAGATACAACCGATTGTTATATTGTAAAAGAACAAAGTAAAAGTTATGAAAATTTATTAACAAATATACCAATGAACAAAAATATATTTCTAACAGGATATTTTCAATCAACCCTTTACTTTAAAGAAAATTTTGATAGAATCAAAGATAAACTAGATTTTAAACTATTAGATATTGCAATTGATATTATGAATAAAATCAATAACTTTTATAATAAAAAAATAGTAGGTGTTCATGTAAGAGGTGGTGATTATTTGAATCTTTCACATTATTATATAAATTTATCAGTAGATTATTATCAAAATATTATAAGTAAACAACATGATGAACATATAGTAATATTATTTACTAACGACAAAGTATATTCAAAAAATGAATTTAGTTCAATATATCAAATAAATATAGAAGAATTAATAGCTAAATATTTACCTATAGAATATAGTTATTTATTAGACTCTGCAGAATTAAATATGTTAATATTATCATTATGTGATACTATTATTTGTTCAAATTCTACTTATTCTCTATGGGCTAGTTATTTTAGTAAAAGCAAAGAAATATATATACCAAAATTATGGTTTGGTCCAGAAGGACCACAAGATTTTAATATTGAAGAGTTAATTTTAAATGATAATTATATTATAACCTAATTAATCTGTAAATATAAATTCTTTTATTAGTTGTAGTTGTAAAAGTCTATAATTTAATGTTCTATATTCCCAATTACCTCCACCTCTAATATGAATTATTTTATTATCAAGCACAAGTTCCTTATTTGCACTTTTATCATCTCTTATCTTAGTAAATTCAATTAATAATTCTTTTATTTTATCACTTAGATTTTCGTCTATAAATGTTAATTCGTATGTATAATGCCCACATGTAATATTCTTAAAGTTAATCATATCTTTATATTTTTCCATATAATAATATGTATGACCACCAGCATCAACAGTTGAGTTTTCAACTATACCACAATCAAAATTCATTTCGTATAAATTAACTAACTTTTGTGTATCAAAAATAATTATACCATTCCATAAATATCCCATTTTTTGTTTAATACCTGCAATGTTAATCTTCTGCAATCCTGATTGCAAATAATTTTCTATATTGAAATAATCAAATAGAAACATATCTGAATCTATAATCATTAAATACCCATCAACATGACAAAATTTATTAAATGCAAATTGTGTTACATCTGCACATCTTGTAACAGGATTCTCTATATAAGGTTCAATTGTTTTATAGAATAATAATTTTCTATTCGTATGATAATGTTGAGGAAAATCTATACACTGAATATTATATTTATCACAGCGGTTTCTAATTTTTGAACCTAAATCATCTTGATAAAAATTAGTTGAATCGGGATAATCTTTCGCATCATTTATAATAATGAATTCGTAATCCGTCTGAAAGAATTTAATGAAGCATTTATATTGTAATTCTATATATTCTGGTATATTATGATGTGTTGAAACAATAAAAGTTTTCATAATACTATAAATTATTTTTAAATTTTAAGACGTATCGGAATCATTCGTATCATATGGATATACTATAAATTCTTTACTAAAACTTTCTTTTATTTTATCTGTATTCACTAATGTTTTTTCAAATGGTAGTACAGATAAAATATTAAATTTTATATTTAAATAATTTTTCATTAGATGTATAATTGAATCCATCGCATCCAATGGATGATTATTATAATATGACCCATCCTTTATTGTATTATAGTATACTAATAATTTAGTACATCCACTTCTAGATAATATATATGCATGTGCTCCTGTGCCATAAGTTTCAGGTTGATAAAATAATAGATTAATAATTTTACCTTTATAGAAATTATTAAATTGTAAATTATTTCGACCTAGATATAACCAATCAAAATCAATATTTGGTAATTCTTTTATCATATTTTCAAATTCCTGGTTAAAATATGGTATATTAAATCTAATATCATCTTCAAAAAATATAGCGTATTGGTTTGAAGATTTGATAAATGCTTTCCAGGCTTTTATATGTGACATAATACAAGCAATTTGACCGAGTCTTAATGAATTTATATTAACAATATATTTTTTTTTAATTAGTTTTTCTCGCTTTAAAGTATAACAATCTATTGCATCAATTCTTTCAAAATTTATATTATAGGTGTTTAATAATTGTAAAGTATCTTTCATTTTTTTATTTCTATCTGGTCTTCTTTTAAGATTAATATAGTAACATATTATGTTATCCATATATATAATATATATATGGGAGTAAATTATTTAGGATGGGAATTTATTAATGAATACTTGTTAAATGAAATAAAAATTAATAAAAATATAAAAATAGTAATAGATAATATCCCTTCAAATATATTAGAAATAAAGAAGAAGGGTGATATATTAATATTTTTACAAATTGAAAGTTCATTTATAATTGATCAGCATATAATGAAACTTTTAAGTAATGATGAAATTTATCAACAATTTGATTTAATTCTAACATGGGATGAAAGACTATTAAAAAGACCAAAAACTATTAAATTTATGTCTCTATTTAAATATTCGTGGGTAAAGTTTCCACCAATTGCTGGTATAAATCCATATATTAAACATCATTATAATAATATACAACCACTAGAATATAATAATAAAAAATTCTTCATATCTACCTTGTGTGGTGATAAAAATTGGTGCCCTGGTCATAAAATGAGACATGCTATATGGAGCAAGCAAAAAGAAATAACTATTCCAAAAAGATTTTATAAACCCAAAAAAACAGAAATACTAAAAATATTTGATGATAATATTGATATTAGCGAAACACGAGATAAATCTGAAATGTTTGATTGTATGTTTCATATTGCAGTTGAAAATAATCGAGGAAAAGATTATTTTACCGAAAAACTAATAGATTGTATTGTATCAAAAACTGTTCCAATATATTACGGATGTCCAAATATAGGTGATTACTTTGATTTAAATGGAATAATTATTGTTAATGATGAAAATGATTGTATAGCTAAAATAAATAAACTAAATAAAAAAACTTATAAAAAAATGAAACCTTATGTAGAAAAGAATTTTAAAACTTGGTTAGTTAATATGCCATCTTTCGAAGAACAATTAGATAAAGTACTTCAAATTTTGTAGCTAAAAAATTAATTATAATAATATAAATCTACGTATATTATATACTGAATGGGGAAGAGTAATAATCAAAAGAAGAAAGACCAAATAGCAGCAGGAAAACAACCTAAATTGACAAAACAGCAGGAAAACGCTGGCAAATCACCTAAACAAAAAAAAGCAGAATTACAAGCCAAAAAAGCAGACAAACGTGAGAATGGTAAACCCTGGTAATATTCACGCACTAACATAATATAAAAACCATATAATCATGATTGCATTGCACGCATGTTAACACATTTTGTAACTAAAACATAATTTGTTTTATTTCATCATATGATAATTTATTTTTTGATTTCAATAAATATATTTTCATAAAAGTCTGATAATGTGAATACCATGTATTAGTTTTATTACATTTATTTTCTTCATTATATATTACTTGCGCATTTTGTGTCATCATATCAACTAATTTTTTATTTGAATAACCCGAGATAGAACTATTATTAATAAATTGTATTGAACGAATTGGATATAACCCATAACATGGTAATGTTTGTTGAATTACTTCCCAGTATATTTGATCTATGCTTTCTCTACATTTATCCATTCGTAATAAATACGGTATTATATTTTTTCTGATTATATAACAATGTGTTGATCTCGCACTTTTTAATCTAATTAATTCATTAGACACTTTAAAAGATTTCATATCCACATCTAACCATCCCGGATATATCATACACCAATCATCGGGTATATTATTTTGTAGTTTAAATGGGAATTCAACTAATGTTGCGTCATCTTCAAATATTAAAATAGCTTGATAATTATTTTCATATGCTTCTTTAATAATACGAATATGCGATTCTCTGCATCCAATATTACCTTTTTCATTATAAATAGCATTAAACCAAGTTATTTTATCTAGTATATTGAATTTTTTAAATAAACTGGTCATAATTTCTTTTCTATCAATATCTTTTTTTAAATTTATACAATAAATCTTATCAACAAAAATATTATTACATACTTTTATCTTGTTCATTATATCATATTATATTTTATTTTAATACATACGTCCATTGATTCAAAACTCTTTCTTCATGTTTTTTTCCAAAATTAATTAGATTCCTTTTATTTTTTTTATAATTTAATGCATTTACTTTAATCAATAAATCTTCCCAAGAATAAAAATAAACTAACAAGTTTTTATATTCTGGATTATACCATTCAGATATTTCAATTAGTTCTTCACGAAATGGTGGAGACCAAAAAAAATCTTTATCTTTCTTTAATTCAAATAAAAATTCTTTAGCAGGTATAAAGTATACAATACCCAAGTGAAAACTTTCAAAAAATGTATAATTAGACCACGCATATGGTATATGAATAACCCCTTTAAAATTTGCTAAATCATTTGGTCCATTAAATCTTCCATTATATATCTTCAATCCTAATGTTCTTAGTTTATTGGTTAAATCCATCATTAGATTATCATTATGATAAGGACCAACAAAAAAAGTTATACTCTTATCTTCTATATCTATAGTATTATTAGATGAATATACTGATGATACTTTACCAATAGGTTTAATAACTTTATCCCCTATATCTATATTTCTAAAATGCTTGCAATAATAATTTTCAAAAGGGGTATATCCTACAATAGTTACATTATTCATAGTAGTTGCTTTTCTAAATAAATCATAGTATTCTTGATCAGGAAATTTGCAATCATTAGTTGCTTCATCGCAATAATCAAACCGATTATTAATCCATATAATTAATTTTTTTTTCCAATTATTTTGCAAGAATACCCTTGATATTGGTGCTGTATCTGATGTAATAATAATATCAAACGTTTCAAAATATTCTTTATTTTTATTCCAATAGTTTTCAGCTCGTTGATGGCCAATATTATACTTGCCTTTTGTATAATCATCAAAAGCCATAAAACTTAATTTAAAATTTAATTTATTGGCTATATAAGTTAAATCATTGTGGCATCCATTATGAAAACTCAGATGTAATATTTTACTACCCATATATGTGTTAACCTACGTTTTAATTTCCATTAAAACTTCAGTTAAAACAATCGAGACAAGCGACGCAAGTCTAGCATTGTTAACAGCAGTTATCACATATTATTAAACAGGTTTATTATTGTATATTTATATACGAACAAGTATAATGTATACTGATAATTTTAAGCAAATTGTTATTTGGGGACATAAATTATATACCCATACACATTCATATATTCATTATGGATTTCATCGTGCTTTTAACCACATGGGTTATAAATGTTTATGGTTAGATAATAAAAGTAATATATATAATATAGATTTTTCAAATACTCTTTTTATAACTGAAGGTCAAGTAGATGAAAAGATTCCACTTAGACATGATTGTTTTTATGTATTGCATAATTGTAATGGAGAACGATATAAAACCATATCAAATAAAATAAATTTACAAACTTTTACAAAAACAGCTATTGACCAATATAAACCTATAAAACTAAAAGATGAATTTGGTTATTATCTAAATGATGGTATTTATTTATGTTGGGCAACTGATTTATTACCTCTTGAAATAGATAATGAAATAAAAAACTTGAATAATATTAGTCCCAAAAATGAGATTAATTTTATTGGGATGCCTGTTTATCCATGGGATATTGTAAAACAAATATGCATTGAGAAAAAAATGGTATATAGAAATTATGGCGGGTTTAATAAAAATACAGCTGTAAGTTGTTCTAAAAATAAAACTTTAATACAAGAATCTATCATTGCGCCATCAGTTCAAAGTGACTGGCAAGTAGAGCATGGTTATATTCCTTGCCGTATTTTTAAAAATATTAGTTATGGGAAAATGGGTTTAACAAATAATCCCGTTGTTTATGAATTATTTGATAAAAAAATATTATATGATTCAGATGTTAGACTGTTATTAGATAAAGGATTTAATTTTTACAATATAGAAAATATGAATGATATTATCATAGACTTGATGAAACAGGTTCGAGATAAACATACTTATATTAATCGTATTAAGGCATTATTTTGGTTTATTAACTATTTTAAAACATAATTAGTTAGTTCCCTTATAAATGAAAGTATATATTATCGGACATAAAGGATGGATTGGCCAAATGTATATTAAACTATTCCAAAAAAATGATATTGATTGTGTTTTTTCTAATTTTAGAGGCGAATCAGACGAAACAAAACAAGATATTTTAAAACAAAAACCAACACATGTACTGTGCTGTATGGGCAGAACTCATGGAACATTAAATGGAACTAAATATACAACAATTGACTACTTGCAACATAACGAAACTTTAAGAGAAAATATTAATGATAATTTATATGTCCCTTTAACACTAGCATTATTTTTAAATGATAAAGATATTCATTTTACTTATATTGGAACCGGTTGTATTTATTCATATGATGAAGAACATTCACTAACAGTTGGTTTTACCGAAGAAGAAAAACCAAATTTTTTCGGATCAAATTATAGCACAGTAAAAGGATTTACCAATGAATTAATGAAACAAACTAATGCCTTAACATTAAGAATCCGTATGCCAATTGTAGGTTACCACCATCCACGTAACTTTATAACAAAAATAACCACATATGAAAAAATATGTAGTATATCAAATAGTATGTCAGTATTAGATGAACTATTACCTTTATCTATTAAAATGATGCGAAATAAAGACAAAGGAATTTTTAATTTTACTAATCCTGGTTCCATTAGTCATAATGAAATCTTAACCATGTATAAAACACATATAGACCCATCTTTTACCTGGAAAAATTTTACAATAGAAGAACAAGATAAGATTTTAAAAAGCCAACGTAGTAATAATTTATTAGAGACAAATAAATTAACTAACAAGTACAAAGTAGATGATATAAAAACAGCAGTTTTAAAAATTTTAAAAAATTTTATTTAAAGTATTCCTAATAATTGTATCTAATGAATACTCTCTATGAACGTATGAAAAATGAATTTTTTATTATGGCAGGACCAAATGTAATTGAGTCAGAAGAACATGTTATGCATATGGCACGGGAAATGAAAAAGATTATGGACAAATATAATGTGTTATTTATCTTTAAAACTTCATTTGATAAAGCAAATCGTAGTTCAGCTAATTCATATCGTGGTTTAGGTATACATGAAGGTTTAAAAATACTTGAACGTGTTAAGGAAGAAGTTGGTTTACCAATTATAACTGATGTTCATGAAAGTTGGCAAGTTCCATTAGTAGAAAATATTGTAGATGTTATACAAATTCCCGCTTTTCTATGTCGCCAAACAGATTTACTAAAAACAGCAGCACAATCTGGAAAAGTAATTCATGTTAAAAAAGGACAATTTTGTTCAGCTGCAGTTATGCACAAGTGTAAAGAAAAACTAATTGAATTTGGTAATCCCAATGTTATTATTTGTGAACGTGGTAATATGTATGGTTACCAAGATATGATTGTTGATCCTAGAAATCTAATTTGGTTAAGAAGTGATACTAATTTAGTATCTATGGATATTACTCATTGTTTACAACAACCCGCGCAAGTTATGACTGACGGTACAGTAAAAGCAGGTGGATTACGTGATATGATACCATATATGGGAAAAGTAGCACTTGCCCTCGGTGTAAATGGAATTTTTTTAGAAGTTCATGATAATCCAGACCAAAGTAAATGTGATGCGCCAACACAATGGCCATTAGATAGATTATATTGGTTATTGAATTGGCTAGGTATTAAAGCAAATAAATAATACAGAACCAGAAAATACATATAGGGAAACATATGTATAATTTTAATTTTTAAATTATAAATACAAAAATTAAAATTCGTTGTTGTTAACAGCAGTTGTCACAAATGCAATCCCTGGATTGCAGTTATCTAACTTTATAGTGTAAATAATATTCTTGATATATTTTTATAAGTGAGACACATATAAGTAATTCTGATTTATATTGCTGAAACCTATTAAATTTCTTTATAAATAACAATAATAAGGTTATTTCTAAATAAAAGTTAGGAAAGTATAATAATAACTTTTCATTCTGAGTTTTTAGATAAAGACCCGTTCCCAATATTCTAAATAATAATAAACCAAAGATAAAGTATAATTCTGTTGGATTTAATAAGTTATTTTGGTAAATATAATTAAACATTAAAATGTAAGATAGTGTGTCAGTTATCTTATCAGTCATTTGATAGACTTGAGTTTTGCAAAATTGTTTGTTTTTATAAAGATGGAAGTAGTGATGTATCATACCACAATCAATAAAATCTGTCATAATAATTAAAATAACTTTTACATAAGGCGGTGCTTTAATAACATATAGTATAATAATTGTTAACACGATTCTAGCTATAGAAGCTATTCGAAGTACTTGTATGTCAGCCATTATATATACTAGACATTTAATAGCTAAGTTAATTTAAAGAATTTTTTTTCTAAAAATTAGATATGGATAAAGTATTAGTCTGTATTCCTGCACGTTATCATTCAACGCGCTTACCAGGAAAACCACTTTTAAAAATTAATAACAAAACAATTATTCAGCATGTTTACGATAATGTCTCCAAGTTAGAAAATGTATCTATTATGGTTCTAACGGACGACGAAAGAATTAGACTAGAAGTTGAATCATTTGGTGGTAATTGTGTTATTATAACCGAGGATTGTTTAAATGGAACTGACCGAATCATTCAATATCTAAAAAAAATTGAAATTTCTGACGGGACTACTGTGATTAATGTACAAGGTGATGAACCATTTATTGATCATAATAATATTCAACTAGCTTTAGATAATTATATAGAAAAACGGAAAACGGATGATTCTATTGTTTGTTCTACTTTATATTACACTACACAAGACCAAGCCAATATTAGAAACAAATCGCGTGGTAAAGCTGTGATGGATCTAAAAGGAAATATAATGTACTGTTCACGTAATATCATTCCATCTGGAAAAAAACAAGATATTGTCCCCAATCACAATTACAATATTCATATTGGTATATTTGTATTTAATGCGAATTATTTACTAAATCATTACTATGATAACAATACGCCTTTACAATTAACAGAAGATATTGAATGGATGAAAATAATGGAACAAGGTTTTAAAATAAATGCCATTGAAATTACGAGCCATGAAATAGGTGTTGATACAGTGGATGATTATAATTATTTAAAAAGCCAATACGAAATTTGAGTTGCTCATAATTTTTTTATATAAATCTAAATAATTACTATCTTGACTTAAATTTCTAATCCCTTTAAAATGAATAATAATATTTTTACGTAGATTAGTTTTTCTATATTTATAAATTGAATTATATTCAACAGAAAAACTACTATATTTGTATATTAATATATTCTGAATTTTTTCTGTTCCTCCATGTATAAATTTATGAATGTTAACTAAATGATCTAAAAGACACATTAGTTTATCTAGTATTTTTTGCTGTTTAAATTGAACAAAATTAAAATACATAACTCCACAATTATAGTTGTTAATATTCATATCAGCCATCTCAATATCTAATTTTTCTAAAATCCCATATTCTAATATTTTAGCTTTATGCTTGGTAATATAATCTGATATCTGTTTTTCTCCTTTCACGTTAATATGTGGACTGACTGCAACAATGGTATTAGTTATATCAGTTTTAAAAATATCATTAATTGATTTATTGAATAATATATCCAAGTCTAAATATAAACCCTTTTCTACATCAGGAAATAATTCATTAATAAAAAATCTACTCCAGTTAGCTAATTTTCCAAATACTGAATTATTTTTTTTTACTTTATTTTCTTTGAAAAGTAGCTTTTCATATTTAATAATTAATTCAGTAAAATGCTCAGTTGGTATAAAATATTTACATTTAATATTATAATCCTGTGATATTCCATAAAGTATTTCTTTCACCTGTTCTTCTAGTTCTAAATCATTGTCTGGGGAATATAAAACAAAATGAATAGTATAGTCTTTAACATTATGAACAGAACAAAATGTGGTAAATACATATTTTAATAAATCTATATAATTTCTATCCATACAAAAAAATAAATCATACATTATAGTTACTTGATATATTGTAATAATAGTTTAAATAAATATTATTATATTATACGATTTTATATATGAAAATATATTGTGATATTATGATTCAATATAAAAGGTTTTTTCCTTTATTAGATTTATCCATACAAGAGAATGTTTTTACTGATATAGAATTTACCAATAATATAAAAAAATGTGATTTAATTCTATTCCTTGTAAATAGTGGAAAGTCATTAATAAATATCGAAACCTTGAATAAAAAAACAATGAAATTAGAGAAACCAGTTGGTGATAATAAACTAGATTGGGTTAAATATAATATATTATCAGTAGCGAATGATAATATTAAACCAAAAGATTATTTTAGCTATAATAAACCAGTTATTTTAATAGAACGATTAGATTCAGCAATAACTTGGATAAGAGAATTTGATAAATATCCTAATATTATAGGTATTGTTAAAAATCGTATAACACGTGAAAATAAATACAATAATGTAGAATTATATACTGGTAGATATCATGCAAAGTTAATAACTGATTATTTAGATAAAAAAGATATTATACCTGTATCAAATAGTAAAATAAAAAAGGTAGACATAGCAAGTAAATTTTTCCAGGATTTTAAAAAATTACCAAAAATATCTGAAGATAACTTTAAAAAATTTCATGCCTTATTATTTGATTTTAGAAGTAGTCCATTATCACATCTAATGAATTTTTATAAAAATAATATGTGTGAAGAAAAAACAATAGATGTGTTTTGTGTTCATACTATTAAACCTGGTGTTATAGGACAACATCGTAAAAAAGCGATTGATATAGTTAATAAAATGCAATTAAAAAAAGAGATAAGTTGTTTTACAGAAAATTGTGAGAAAAGTGTATATCAAAGCCAATTTGTTAAAAGTAAAATATGTGTTGCATGTTGGGGGTTTGGTGAATGGACACATATGGATGGATACGCCATGTATTCCAAAACAATTTTAATTAAACCAAACACAGATTATGTTAAAATGGACCCTGATTTATACAATTCAAAAAGATATATTCCATGCAAACCCGATTACAGCGATTTAGAAGAAATAATAACTAATGTATTAGCTAATTACGATAATTATCAAAATATGCTAAATGATAATAAGGATTTTATCATGTCATTGAGTAAAGAACAAGTAGCACGAAATTTTTGGGCTAAAATAAAAGAAATTTATAATAATTATGTTAATATTGCTTAATAATCAATATTATTTTTCCAATGCACTCCTTTTTTATGAATAATAAACTCTGTTATATATGATACTTCCATAACATTGATTAATTTAGAACCTTTGCTAATATCATTTCCATAGTTAATAAAATGTAATTCTAATAGTCTTTTAATAACATACCCATCATCCCATCTTTTTTCTTTAATGAAATCACCATTTATATAAAACTCAAATAATTTTTGTAAAAAACATAATTCTTGGTTACATTTTTTCCACCCAATAAATCCTGCTTCAACACCAAAATCCATACTTTTCCTTTTTTTTCCTAAAAAATAAAACATTTGTGTATTAGCAAATAAACTATCAATAAATGTTTTATTTAATTCTTTTTGGATAATACAATCATTATCTAACCATATAATCTTTTGATAATTACCATAAAAAGTTTTGGTATAATGTAAACTAGCAATTTTTCTAAACCATAAAGAACATTTATAATTCCAGTCTTTTGTTTTTTGTGGATATAATCCTTTTTTACGGGCATGTTTATCCTTCGTATAGTCATAAATTCCTCCAAATTGTATGGGTATAATGTGTTTAAATTTTACTAACCAATCTTTCAAAAACGGATAATTGATTATATCATATTGAATAATATTATCATGTTCAATATCTAATTTGAAATTTTCAGTAAAGTAAATTAATTTATTGTTTTGTTGATGTTTTATAAATGATTTTAATAATTTTATACCAGAAAACTCATACATTTTTTTAGTTGATGAAGTAATAAATATAATCTCTTCGCTCATTATTATTTTTATATAGTTATATTTAAATATAAATAAATTTAGTATTATATATGGATAAAATTCTAGATAAAAAATCACAAAAAGAATTAAATAAACATCGGAATAATATTTATCTTAATAATATTATAAATAGAATCGATAAAGCAGAAACAACCTATATTTTTAATCCAGCTAATATTGTAATACAAGATATATTTCTAGTTAATTTAGAAAAATGTTGCACTTTTACTGGACATAATTATAATAATGATAACCCACTAGTAAATACAAGTTTACAACTAATTGATAATCCAAATATAAAACTATCCAAAACATACTTGTATAATTTTTATAAAACTTTCCAACCAACAAATTATGCTCAGGTATTTAACTTGGGTAAAAATCATAGTTTATCTACTCTACCACAAACCTCTTATTTCTATCCTTGGATACATAAATGTCCATCAAATGAATTTAGAGCTGGATTATTTGGTCCGAAAGATATATCAAATGTTGAACATCGAGTACTAAGATTAAAAAATTTGATTGAGTCTGTTACCAAATTTGGATATAAACCGGATAACAAAGATATAATTGAAGGTTATATATTATTAAAAAATAACGATTATCGTTTTTTAATAACATCAGGTCATCATCGTGTTGCAGTATTAACAGCTTTATATAAAGATAGTAATTATTTATGTACAGTAAAATACGAGAAAAAACGGACCAACATAAAAATAGTAAATCGTAATGATAATATTAATTGGCCAGGAGTTAAAAGTAATTATATTCAACAAGAAGATGCGTTATCGTTATTTGATAGTTTTTTTACTTGATTTCTTTAAAACGGGCAGTTTACGTAATTATTTAATTTTTTAATTTTTTCATTATTATATTGTTCTTCGTAATATTTAAATGTGTCTTTTAAACCACGGTCCAAGTCCCATTGCAGTTCATAATTTAAAAGTTCTTTAAGTTTATGTGGTTCTAATGCTATCTCTATATGAACTTCCCCTGGTCTCATATCAACATATTGTCTGTTAACTTTTTTATTCCAAATACGTTCAACAGAAGATATAATTTCATTAACAGAATTATTAGTACCTCCACCTACATGTATAATTTCACCTCCTAATTTTTTATCAGATTCTAAAGCTCTAATGAAAGATTCAACCACATCACCAACATATATATATTCTGATTTTTGATTACCATTACCATATATAGGTAAAGGAACCCCTCTTAATGTATTCATTAGAATTGTTGGTATTATTTTTTGATAATTATATGGTGCATCTTTAGCACAATCTAACCATCGTTCTCTAGCGCCATATATATTACCTAATTTAAGCGCAACTACTTCTAAACCATATTCATATGAAAATAATTGTGCAAGCTTTTCTACTGCAGCTTTAGTTATTTTATATGGATTTATCCATGGAACATCTGGAGTTGTTGGAACACAAACTCTTTTGAGTCCATTCTCTTTAGCATGTTTAAACATTTTAATACTACCAATAATATTTGTCATAGCGACTTGTTCGACATCATATGTAGTTATAGTTTCACTTGTTCCCAGTATAGCTGCTAAATGAATAAGATGAGTTTTACCTTTCATATTTTCCGAAACGAGTTTATCTTCTAATACAGTTCCTTTAACAAATTTATAGTTTGGATTATTACTATAAGGCTTGATATCTTCACTTTCCCACAAATCAAGAACAGTTACTTGATGCCCATCATTCAACAGTCTATCTACAATGTGACTTCCAATAAATCCTGAACCTCCCGTTACAAGTACATTCATTACCGTTTATATAAATTAATCTTTATAAGGTTATATAAATATGATAATCTACATAGCGATGTAATGCAAGTTGTCACAAATGTATTAACCTACGTAGCGATGTAATGCAATGTAATCCTGATTGCATTGCTTTCCATTAAAACAAACGAGACAAACATTACAATCTCGATTGCATTGTTAACAGCAGTGATGCACAAATATTAATCACTTATATATGTATTGCTTGGATACCCAACTCTAAAAATTTGTAATGTTCTTCACAATAATCATCATCCAAATTCCATTTACATAGTCTATTTATTTTATTAAAATAGTATTTTCTATTTTCGTATGGGTCATATCCTTCTAACCAATCTCCTTTTTGATTTTTCCATTCCGTATTAATATTTGCTAACCGTGTCCTATTATATTTCTTTTTATGTTTACAAATAGTCACATAATAATATAGATTTTTTTGTTCCAATAATAATATATTAATATTATTTTTCCATATACAATACATAAAACTTAGTTGATCTCGACGACAATAATTTTGTATAAAATAGAACCAATCTGTCATCGTTTTAATAATATCTTTTGTATGATTTCTTATCAAGACGCCTGTTGCGGTTAATCCAAACATTTTTGGATAATTTTGTTTTTTAATATATTGAATTAATGGAACAATATTTTGTTTAACACCTATTTGTTTATAAGGATGTAATAGAGCCGCACTTTCTTGATATAAACAGTTTCTTTTGTAATGTTTGAAACAAATAATATCACAAGATACTAACTTATCTATTAAATCAAATATATTTTGTTTTAAAATCATATTCCCGTCTATATAAATAGATTTTTTATAACTTTTAATATAATCATTTATCATTATTTTATAGTATCTCTGAGTCAATTTGAGATCATTTTTAATTAAATTTATTTTTATAATTTGGTATGTTTTACTAGTAATATTACTGTTATCAGTAAGACAAATATAATCTATTTTATCAGGAAAATAAAATTCTTTAGGTATTTCGTTTAATTTGTCATAGCTTCCAGTAATTGCTGTATATAATACAATTTCGTTTTTTTTCATTTTATATATAATATGAGTTTTTATATATATATAAACTCATATTATATATAAGCATCATTCGATTATACTTGACATTAAAACTATATAGTAGTAATAATGAAAAACAAAATAGTATTATATACAATAATTACTAATAATTATGATGAATTAAAAGAATTACCAGATAAATTTATCAGAAAAGATATCGATTATTTATGCTTGACTGACGACAATAGTATTATTAGTGAAACATATCAAATTATAAAAATTGATACTATTAAAAATAATCCAAAATTAACACAAAGATATTATAAAATAGTGATAAATAATTATATTAAAGATTATGATATATCTATCTATATTGATGGTAAAATTTCTATTAGAAATCAAGAATTAACCCAACCACAGGTAAGTTTATATAATTTTCTATTTAAATTACAAGAATATGATTTAGTAACATTCAAACATTATAAACGAGATTGTATTTATAAAGAAGGAGCTGTGTTATTACATCCTTATAAACAAATAGAAGTTAAAGAAAATGTAATACCACTTATTCAGAAATTAAAAAGTGAAAATTTTCCTAAAAAATATAGTTTAAACGACACATGTATTCTAATAAGAAAACATTCAGATAATATAGTTAAAACTATGGAATTATGGTTTTCTTTAGTAGAAAAATATTCACTACGTGATCAATTAAGTTTTATGTATTGTATATGGAAAAATAATACAAAAATAAAATTATTAGAAAGTGAACTACAGAATATATATTTTAAAACAAATCCACATCTTAAAATAGAAAAACCCCATAAATATTGGAAAAAAAAAAAAATAAATTGGTTAGAATGTTATGATCCATATGAAAATTGTCCATATTATTTCAATTATAAAAATAGATTATGTAAATGGGACTTGAATGATGCTTGTAGTGAAGAACATTACAAGTTTCTTGAAATAGGTAAAAAATAAAATATAATATAATATAATAATATATGTCACATGAAATAATTCATTGGGATAGCCATAAAAAGTGGAAAATGAGACTAATCAAAACAGAAAATTTGATAACAAGTTTAAATTTACCAGAAGGTGCACAAATATTAGATATAGGTGGTCGTGATTATACAAAATACTGTAAAAATAAAAAATACTTATATACAAGTATTGATTTAGCAGAAAATGGTGTAGGAGGTGGTACTAATGGAGGATGGGGTGGTAGAAAAAAGGGTGTTATTGGATATAATGGACGTGATTTACCATTCAATGAACCAATATTTGATTTAATTATAATTGGTTTTGTTTTTCATCATGCAAATAATAATACTTTATTTTTACTGGAACAAATAAAAAATACAAGTAAAAAATATATATTAATAGGTGAAGATTTATCAGGACTAGATTATGAAGATGAATGGTATACACGAAATTTTGATCATGAACCACGTGGTATATTTCGTAGTGATGAAGAATGGCAAATATTGTTTAAATTATACAAACTTAAATTATTAAAACAATATATTATACATCAAGATGATGATTTATCAACAAACAAGATATATAGATGTTTATATTTATTACAAAAATAATGTATATGTGATAATTGTTGTTAACAATCGAGATTGCGTCGCTTGTCTCGACTGTGTTAACCTACGTTTTAATACAAATTAAAACGTAGGTTAACACATATAGTATGTGTAGTTTTTTAGTATTATTAAAAAGTTTATATCAAATCAAAGATAAAAATAAGTTATTAAAATATTTAAAACTTCGTGGACCTGATGCAACTAATGTATTAGAACATAAAGATTATGTATTTATTCATAATTTATTACATATTTGTGGAGAAAAAATATTACAACCCTTTTTTGAAAATAATATAGTTGCATTATTAAATGGTGAAATATATAATTATGATAAATTAGATAATAACCAAGACAATAAATATAAATCAGATGGTGAATGCATTATACCATTATATCAAAAATATGGTGAGGATTTTATAAAAAAACTGAATGGTGAATTTGCAATAGTTATATTTGATTTCAATCAAAAAATAATTATCTTATCTGCAGATATTTTTGCAACTAAACCATTATTTTATTATTATGATGATACTAGTAAATTTGTAATTTCATCATTAAAAAGTACCATTAGTCAAAATATAACTACTTTAACAGAAATAAAAAAAATACCTGCAAATACATATATTAAATTAAATTTTAATAATCAAGTTTTAAAAAAAAACCACATATATGAATTTAACTTAACTCAAACAAAAAATACATTTGATGATTTTATAAATGCACTTGAAAATGCTGTTAGAAAAAGATTATATCAGAATAATAATAATAACAAAGTTTTTATTACTCTAAGTAGTGGTTATGATAGTGGTGTATTATCTTTAATATTAAAAAATTTAGAATATAAATTTAAATCTTATACCATTTTAAGTAAAGAAAATAAGAATACTATACAGAAAAGATTAGATTTTGATATAACATATCAGAATAATAGTTTTATAACCTTATCTAAAGAAGATTTTAAAAAAAATAAACAATTCGTTGGAAATCATATGGATAGCTATCAGATAAAATATAATACTTTTGTAGATGATAATTTAATGGAAAACAGTTGGAATTGTAAAAATGATCCAAGTTCATCTGGATTGAATTATATTTATAAAATAGCATCAAATGAAAATTATCGTATATATTTATCTGGTCATGGAGCCGATGAAATATTTTCTGATTATGGTTTTAATGGAACGGCTTTTGCACCATGTAGTAAACTAAAAGGAATATATCCACAAAACTTGGAATCTGTATTTCCTTGGGCTAATTTTTATGATGGTTGTATGAAGATGTTTATATCAAAAGAAGAAGGTATAGCTAGTCTTCATGGCATAGAAGGACGTTATCCTTTTTTAGATAAAGATGTAGTTCAGGAATTTATATATTTGTCTCCAGAGTTAAAAAATAATACTTATAAAGCTCCTTTAGCTTATTATATGAAAAAATATAATTATCCATTTGATGAAAATGTAAAAATTGGTTTTAAATGTAATAAGCGTTTAATCAAAAAAACAACTATTACATAGAATCTTTAACGAGTTCCTTCATAAATGAAAAATGTTTACAAAAATCTTTTATTGTAGTAAAATTTTCAATCTCCTTATTATTTAAATATAGATATTGACTATTTCTATTTTCAATTCCATAAGTACTACAATATAGTGTTGTGCAAAAATGTATAGGTTCAGCAGAAAGTGGTCTAACAAAATTTTTACGATGAACTGGGGTTTTCCATTCATGATATACTAAAGTTAAAACAGTTTCAGGATCAATTGGTAAATTTACTTGTATGCCTCTCCATTCAACTTGTTTTAATAAAGGGAACCAATGCATTCCATAAATATCAATCCATCTTAAAGTATCCCTATCATCATCAATACCTTCATTTTCATTAGTTCCATTAAAAGATAATCTCCATAAATATCTTACTTTTGCTTTTTCAGCCATAACATCATATACTTTTCCATTCTTGCCTTTTTTTATACTTTTTAAAAGTTTATCCCCTTTTATCTCTCTTGTAATAATTAATTCATTTTCTAATAATTGTTTTTTCATACTATAGATGATAGGTATATATGGTACATAAGTACACAAATCAATATCTGTATCGTCGACAATTAAATCACCTTCTCTAATTATACCTAATAAACTACCACCAGAAAATAAGTAAGGAATGTTATATTGGTCTAAGAAAGATAATAATCTTTTACAAACTCCAGCTGCAATATCTCTTTTCATTATTTATTAAATTAAACTATAATTTAATAAATTATATTAACGAGTTCTGATAATGGATTTATTTCAACAACTTTACTTTTAATTATTGATTCAAACTTAACAATACCGCTACCAATAACCGCTGTTAAATTAAGTTCTTGGCATCTAATAGCCATATGTGAATTTGACCCACCATAACATGTAATTAAACCCATAATATTACGAGAAAATAACCAATCCCATCCAGGGTCAGCATTTTCTATACAAATAATCATATTATCAAGTTTATCCAAATTATCACACATATTATTTAGATAAATTATGCGTCCTTTAATAATTTTATTAGAGATAAATAAAGGTTTTGTTTTAATATTAGTAAATTCATATATATCATCTTCATGTGTTATAATTTGTGGTAATAATAAATTAGATGTTATATTATATCGTTGTTTATTTAATTTGATATTATCAGTTATAATATCATATATATTTTCAAACGGTATATTTTTATGCAAATCAAGTAGAATTTGAAAATCTAGATGCTTTAGCTCATTCTTTGATATATTATATTCACGACCAAATTTCGTAATTAAATCAAGTAAAATGGAAACAGATTTAGTAAAGATATATTTAGAGTATTCTCTTAATTCAGTAGATTCTTTTATAAATATAAATAAATTTTCAGCACTACAATTAAAATTTGCCGTTTTTAATTTTTGATTTATTCTACCAATTTGTTCATTAGTTAGACTAAAAAATGTTTGTTTATTAATTTTAGTATTATTAGAATCTATTTCTGGAAAATATTTATTAAAATTATCTAAATATGATTCAGAACATATATCATAAGTTCCAGGTCTTAAATGTCCATATTTAGCTAAAAATTCATCTTTACTAATATGCGATTCTGATTCCTTATTTATAAAATTATTCAAATCATTAGATAATTCTTTACTAATTGTATTCATTGATAGCATAAAATTAGTAAAATCATCATTGCTTATTAATTTTGATGTCTTTAATGAGTCTAATATTTGTTTTGCTATAAATGCAAATCTTGCTAGATTAGCAAATGCTAATGTTCCATATATTTTTATATCTCTGGTTATCATGAATATTTTTCCCAAGATACAATTATTATCTTTTATAATAGAATTTAGTCTTGTTTCTAATTTAGAAATATTATCCATGTTAATTTTAATTGCATTATCTATAATATTATTTGTTAAAATGATTAATTGTTTTTTAATTATATCAATTTCATTTTGAGTAAAATCATTATTTAATAAAATTTTTAACTTGTCATCTATATTTAAGGTATTACAAGTAAATAATAAATCAAATTCAACTTTATCATATAACTTGGTATCATTTCTAATAATATCCAAGTAATAATTAGTTAATTTACATCTAATCTTTTCTGGTATGTCTTTTGGTATGAATGAATTGAAACTAACTTTAAGATCAATATAAGGTCTATCAAAAATAGATATCATAATTGGATAATATTCTATGTTTTCATAGCCACATTCGTCTCGTGATTTTAATGCAATTTTATCTGTTATCAATTCTGTATATAGAGATAATGCTAATTTATTGGGTTTAACTCCAATTATTTCAGCAGGATTCCAATCCGTCATGATACTATATATATTTTTACCATCATTAAGGTCATATGATGTTTGATTAATAATTTGTGCTAATCTGTTATAACAAATTTTATAATATTTATCTAGTTTATTCTTATCTATTTTATGAATCATATTACTTGTAACCAGTTGCCTAACTTGTAATAAATGCAATCCTGATTGCAATCCTGATTGCATATTAAAAGCAAATTCAATATCTAGATTATGGGTATCATATATGGTCGTTAATTCATCAGTTAATTTTATTACCTTATTAAAAATCATATTTTTACTTTGTATGCAATTCGAATCCGACGAGCTATACTTTATTATATTAATTTGATTATCATTTGATTTACCTGATGTTACACTATTGTTTGAATTTGTACTATCATATGTTATAATATAATATGGAAAATTAGAACTCATGTCTTTAGTAAAAATAACTCCACAATAATTAATATCAGATATATATAATTGTATTAACACTTGGTCATTATAGAAATCAGGATTGCAATCAGGATTACAATATGATAAAAATACCTTATTTATCTTGTCAACTAGTATATCATCGTTATAATTATTAATATCTATACTTAAAAATGCACCAGCATTACTACATTCATTCGTATCTTCTAAACTACAAGAACTTCGAATCATTATATGTTCATTTTTAAATTTATCATTAATTCTATTAATAATATCTGTTCTTGAATTTATCCATTCATAATATGTAAAATATAACATTTCACTAATATTTGCAGTAGTTATAATATCTTTTAAATTATATAAATTTTCAGCCTTTGTTTGAAATTTTAATTTTTTTGTATTATTGGTAAATTCTATATCAACTTTCAGGTCATCACATGTATCAAATTCACACCATCCCCCATTAATTGGGATAACTTTAATTGGACATAATTCTTTGGTTATAATATTTAAGAATTGTGTCATTGCCATCTGTTTATAATTATCTAATTTACTAATAACATTAATATAATAATCTCTAACAATCTTTACATAATCAGATGAAATTTTAATTAAGCCAATATATTGTCCATTAATTTCATCATAAGAAGTTGGTTTATTGCCAATTTCTAGAATATAATTATTTTCATCAACTTTTAATGTTTCTGCATCTGATAACGGGTCATCCATTCTCGTTTCCCATAGTTTTTTCCAATCATTATCAGTAATAATAGAAATTGGGTGGTTACTATTTTTTAATTTTTCTATAATACTCGGTTTATAAATAATATCAGTATATGAAATTATAATATCTTTATTATGATTAAAAATATTTTCATCAAAAAATAATGAATATAGCATATTCGTCGTATTATAATTTTTATTAATTATATAATTGTCTGTCAAATTAAAATGCTCTACGATTTTTTCATATTTATAACCTGTTATAAAAATAATATCATTATCTAAATTTGTTTTTTCCAAAGCTTCCTGTATATAATCAATTATTGATTTATTTTTATACTTGACTAAACATTTTGGAATATCATTAGTAAGGGGCCTTAATCTAGTTCCCATTCCAGCACATAATAGAATAACTGCAATGCCATCTGGATTGCATTGCGTTTCTCTTAATTTCACGTTAAAAAAATCACTAACTATACAATTTTGATTGTTAGTATAATTTTCTCTTTCTGGGTGCCACATTATACCAAGTATTTTATGCTCCTTATGCTCGATTGCTTCTACATAACCATCGTGTGATAAAGCTATTATATTATAATTATCGCTTTCATTTGGTATAATAACATAATCATGATATGAATTAACTACAGAATCAATAGAAACATATCTACTTTTATTTACTGAAATTAGGTTATGTTTTGTCCTAACATGATTGTCTTGTTTTTCCAATTTAAAGTTGTCATGATATGCTAATAATTGACACCCCCTACAAATAGCTAAAACTGGAATATTTTTTTGAATTGCCCTATCAATTAAATGGAGTTCGAGTTCATCTCTCAATTGCGAGGATATTGTCGTTAAAACGTCATAAGATTCGTTTTTATTATAAATATCATTTCCACCTGTTATAATTATACCACTTATTTCTAAATTATCCATATATAAATTAATTGTTTCTTTGTTAAATATTGGTATTATCATAATATCCTCAAATTTATTAAAGAAATTTGACCACTCTCCTGATAACGAATAATATAAATCACTTTTATAATTAATTAATCTTTGTGATACTAATATAAATTTCATTAATATATATTAGTAGAATTAATTAATTATGATTCGTTTTAAAATAAAAATCAAAAATTTGTTCTGCTACTTTTACATTAATAACATTGTCTTTTATAGCCCACCAATTATTAATATCTTTAATATTAACAATTGGTTCCCATTCATTATCTATTTCTACTAAAATATTTTCATAATTTAGAAAATTAAATGTATGAATACGATGAATACCTCTGGTAACAATAAAACGGTAATCGTCATTCTTTACTAGGAAAAATCCCGATATGATTCCTTTATCCGGCCATCCTTTATCATAAATAATTTTATTTTGTTTAATTGATTCATATAACCTTTTAAGTTTAATAAAATGCATATTAATTATTGAATCACTTATAATACCAGTAATTTTTTCTTGATCTAATTTAAAATTCTGCATTTTCTTGATTGGATATTTTTTAGTATCCCATGGAAAAAATACACAAAATTTAGATTTTTCATCTAATATACTCTTATCTGTAATGTTATAATATTCTGCTAGAGTGCTAATAGTATTTTTCTTACCAAATTGATATAATTTACTTTTTTTATATAAATTTTTCGATGTATTAGTTTCGTCAGCTGCTATATCCTCTAATGTTTTGTAAAAAATATTCGTTTTATCCGATATCTTTAAACCGTGAATACATGATATTTTATCCATTGTTATATTAAAATAATATGATACAATGTTACATTTGCTACTAATGCAATCAAGATTAGATATATTATTTACTTTAATTTGTTTTTTTTTCAAATTAACATTTTTTTTAGATTGATTAAAGTAATATAATTCATTAATTTTTTTATTATACATTTCATTGAACCATGAATCGTTTTTAACAACTAAAAATTCATATTTATGATCGAGTTGTTGTGTCATTTATATATAAAGATATATAAAGTATTGATACATATTAAAATGGCAAATATCGAATCTGCTTATAACAATTATGCGAAAACACCTTCCGATATAAATGAACATTTACCAACTTTAAAAAATTATGCAGAATCTTGCGAACATATTACCGAATTAGGTGTAAGAGATGCAATATCTACCATTGGTTTTATTCAAGGACTTGTTAATAATAATAGTAGTAATAAAAAATTAATAGGTGTTGACATATATACGAGTGATAATATTAAAATAATGAGTGAATTCTGTAAATATAATGAAATTAATTATAAATTTATCGAAGAAAGTGATTTAACTATTACTCTTGAACAAACAGATTTATTATTTATAGATACGTGGCATTGTTATGGTCAACTTATACGTGAATTAAATTTACATAATAATAAAGTGAATAAATATATTATTCTACATGATACTACAATTGATGAATATACTAGTGAAATAGTACGTATTCCAAAAAGATGGTGTAATGCGAAAAAACCTCACTATATAAAAATAAAACAAGACTCGGGTTTTACTAAATATGAACTCGAAACAGGTTTATGGCCAGCCGTAGAAGACTTTTTAAAAACTAACCAAAATTGGATGATTGAAAAAAGATATGTTAACAATAATGGATTAACAATTTTAAAAAGAATAGATTGAATCAAGATTGAATCAAGATTGAATCTAGATTGCATTTATATTTCCATAAACATTTGTATCGTGATTCATCTTATTTATATCGGTTCCACAAAATATCTCAACCCATGCTCTTTCAAAGTAATGGGGTACTTCTGAATCATGTCCTTCAACACTATAGTTTTTTATATGGGTTAATAAATTCTTATAAAAATCAATAGAATGAGATAGAATCAATTCTTTTGATACGGCAAAAATACTTTTTTTACAAAAGTAAAAATCTTCTGATTTATCTTTTAATGGATTAATATAATGTTTGAACCATTTATAAAATGGTCTAATCGGAGATAAAATAATTTTTTTTTTATTATATGTGTCTAAAGTGAAACTATGTTCTTCTTTGTTTTTAATAATATGACCAGTTAAAAATCCATCCATTGATACTAAATTATCTAAAATAAAATTAATCTTTTTAATTTTTTTTTTATTAGTAAATACATTATCAGTTGTAAATATAGTTATATCGGCTAAATTATCATAATTATTAATAATATGATACATTTTATCATATGCATCAACTCCTTTATTTTCTAGATGTATTCCATAATCATTATTTTTTTTATTATATATAATTAAATTAACTTTTAGCTTTAATGTATTAATTTTTTTCTTAATACTATCAATATTCCCATCATAGTGCGTTACAACAAAATCAATTTTCATGCTATACAGCATAATAACATCCATTTTTTAAGCGAGAATTATAAATTTTAGTGATACGACTTGTATCAGTATATAATATATTTTTTTTCAAAATATTTTTCATGTTATATATCTTAGGGTTATTTATATTATATAAACTTTTAAAGTCTGCCTTGAAATGAATAATAACATAATTTTTATTACCTATTTTTGTATTCATTTCTAAGAATTTAGAAAAGAATCCCCATTTTGATGTAAAATAGTTATATTTAAATCCAACATTTATTTTTTTTAATTTGAAAGGTGGTTTATGAAAATGAATACAATTGAGAAAATCTTGATCATACCACCAATCTACCCCATTTTTTTGATGTAGAATTCTATTATCAAATTTGACCCATGGTCCCCATGTTGGATTTAAATTATTTTCTAACCAAAAATTGAGTAATCTAATACTATTTTCGTTAGCAACAAATCCACGAACTCCACCATTAACCGGTGTATCAACAACTCTCCACATACTCATAACACATTCGGTATAATATAAATCATAACCTGGGTTTTCATCAAACATTAAAAATGGATTATTTTGAAATAATAAATCACAGTCTAGAACAAGTAATTTATCTCCTGTATTAATATTCTGTAATATATCACGAGTTAATTCACCTTTATGATGTAATCTTCTTTTATGCCATTTTTTATCATTTATTTTTTTAAATTTTATATTAAAACATTCGTATTCTTTAACAACAGAATCTTCTTTATAGTAAAAATATACTATACAAGATTTATTATATCGCCGAAGTGATTGGAAATAAACATTAATATAATGTTCTGGTTTTCCATCCCATATAACTAAAATATATTCCATATAATATTATTATAAAATTAATTTAAAATATAAGCACGTTATATTTATAATGAAAATTTTGATATATGGAATAAATGGTTATATTGGACAATTATTAAAAATATATTTCCAAGAAAAGCATGAGGTATTGGAATCTTTACAAAAAAAAATAACTTTGTATAAAGATATAACAAATGATATAACTCGTTTAAAACCTGATAGAATTATTTCAGCTATTGGTTTAACTAAATGTGATGGTGTTAATTCAACATATGTATTAAATTCTCTTGACAAGTTATATGATAATTTAAATATAAATTTACATATTCATAATTTAATAGCAAAAGCATGTAAAGATTATAATGTTCATTTTACTTATACCAGCACAGGATGTTTATATACAAATAATTTAACATCTTCTTATAAATTTACAGAAGACGATGAACCAAACTTTACTAAATCGGCATATTCAACAGTTAAAATATTTACTGAAAAAACCTTAATGTTAACAAATGATAATATTTTAATTATTAGATTAAGACAATGTCTAAATAATGATAAAAATGATAGAAATTTTTTAAATAAATTTTTATCATTTTCTTCGCTAAGTGATATACCAAATTCATTTACAGTTATACCATCCATGTTTCCAATTTTGGTTAATATGGTAGAAGATGAAATTAAAGGATTATATAATTTTGTTAACAAGGGTGGTATTAGTCCCAAGGAAATTGTAGATTTATTTACAACCAAAAACTATACAATATCTGATCGTAATTACATGTTAGAAAATTATTCAAATAATATATTATCAGTAGAAAAACTAGAAAAAATATATGAAATTGATGAGATTAAAGATGCTTTATTAAAAATACTTTATTAAAATTATTCTAAACCTTTTTTAATCATTTTCGTATTAGGTAAAGTATTAGCATATATATTTTTCTTTTTTAATTCTAAATCTAAAAATGAATCTCCCATATGGATATAATAAAACATACTTATTACTTCACAATCTCCCCATCTATAACGATAACCACCCCCTAAAATATTAAATTCATTTAAATATTGCTTCCATTCTTTTGTTTCGAACATTTTTCTATCATAAATATTAAAATTACCACATAAAAAGTCCATTGAATGAAAATTTTTATTACATTTGCGTCCATCGACTATATCACGCTCGCCTTCGTCTAAATATAATTTTAATTTTAAATTTTTAACAGTAATATTATATTTCTTTACATAATCTTTGATCCATTCATAAAAATTAATTCTAGTATCCAAAACACGATGGTGAACATGGTTCCACGTATATCCACAGCCAACTAATTTCTTACTTTTGATTAATTCATCAAAAAAATTCATTTTTATTTTTTTTTTAAACCATGAATCATCATCTATCCTTATCATATATTGATAATCTTTTAGTTCTGGATAATTCATAAAATTATTCCAAAAATAATTAGCATGTAAATAACCCATTCTATCTCGAGAAAAACTTTTTTTAACATACGGTACATCGGTTTTATTATAGAATAAATCTTTTTCTGATAAATGTTCAGGTAATTTAGCTTCAATTTTATGAAAAGATACTTTTGTTTTTTTATTGATCTTGTGTATTTCTGTCTGATAGTCCACATCATCATATTTATTACCATGATAAAAAATTAATATTGGGTAATTATATTGAAAATTATAATTTTTATCTAGATGACTCAAACAAGTATATAATACATTTTTACGTGCCGATATTAAAAAAAAACAAGCATTATTATGTTTTATATTAGCCATATATAATATATATATGATATATATTATATATATAAACTAAAAAATTAACCAACTACTTTATTATAAATAATAAACTCTTGATGATAATATTTATTTAAAAAGTCTTTACTAGATTGATTTAATACAATATCAACTGACTTTGTATTTTTTCTATGTTGTACAGTAATGTGTTCTGTTCCTAATATATCATCTATTTGATGTAGCATTTTAGTAGTATCTTTTATATCGTAAATAAAATTTACACTAAAATTATTATTATAAGTTAAAAAATGTAAGTAAGGTTCCCAATGTGGTCTAAGTTTAATATACCATTTATTATTAATACATCGTTCATTTTTAATATCATCAATAAAATTATTTATTTTAATATTTATATTACTTTGGTCTTCATTCATTTTATATTCTTCAATTTTTGGATATATAAACCATTTAAATGCTGATATAAATCTATCTATAGGATTTCTGATAACCATATAAATATTATATTGTGCTACATATTCATAATTACTAAAAAATAGTTTAAGTGGTTTTAAAATATTTAACTGTTTATTTCTGATATATTTAATAATAGTAGATGAAGCCACTTTTCTCAAAGAAATTATAATAATTTTTTTATCATGGTTAACGCTTATAGATCTAAAAGGAGATCTTTTTGGAATAGATTTTAAGTCCATTTCAAATTCGTCAATGGATATATTTAGCATTATATAATAATAGAAAAATATTATAAACTTTCTAATAAATGTTTAACTTTATGATCCCATGTGTGTTTATCTAAGAAATATTGATATGCAGTATTCACAATTTTTATCCGTTCATCCTCGTGTTCTATATAGTATTTAAATTTTTCGATAAAGTCATTTTCGTCATCAAACATTACACAATTAAATTTATCTATAATAATATCATCATATACATTCTTGGGCATTCGATTACATAATATCATTGCTTTATTTGATGCCATTGTTTCAAAATATCTAGTTCCAACTAAATCAGCGGGACCTGTTGTAGTTAAAATAATTTTAGAATGATTTATTTGTTTTCCATAATCCTTATTGCTAAATAATCCAGTTTTTCCGATTTTTTGTGAATTTATAAATATTTTTGCTTTTACTAACAGTTTATAATCTTTTAATTCATCTAATTTATTATAAATTTTGTATCTCATATTATCTGTTTGTTGTTCTCGAATAACTCCTGAAAAAAATAAATCATTTTTGTATTCCTCGTCATATTTCTTAAAAAATAGTTGATCGGTACTCCACATAATACGAACAAATGGTATATTTATTTTTTTTTGATACTCGTGATAATCATGATGAACTGTAAATACCTTTTTAGGATTTAAAGATTTTGCCCATACTAATTTATTTTCTAATCCGGTATATTCTTTATTTAATATTATATATAATGGTATCTTTGTTTTTTCTTTTAATTTGAATGTAGGTTTACCACTACCACAATTTGTAAGACCAAAACCTAATATAATAATATTTGGTTTAGTATCCATAATAGTTGTATTAGTATATTTATTATCACTAACAAAAATTAAATCACTTTGTTTTTTTAAATATTTAACTATGTCATTATAATAATTACAACTATTTTTACATGTATCTATATATAATATTCTTAATGGCATTATATATTATATTATATATTATTTGTAAAATATAGATCGTTCAGATTATTTAAAGTCAAGTTAATTATTTTTTTTTCATATATACATATCCTCGGTTTTTAGTTCCATCATTTCCATAAAATATTTTATGTTCGTATAATCCTTCTTCTAAAAACTCATCTATAGCCTTTATAATTCCCGTATATTGTGGTGTAGTATAATCATCACATACAATTACATCACCTGATTCTTGTTTAGTTTTAACATAATCTAATTCCATTTTAACATAGTCATAATTGTGACGAGCATCTAAAAAGGCAAAATTTATTCTTTTTAAATCTAATTCAGTTAAAATTACTTTACTATCACCAGCATGAAACATAATATGATTATCACGTATATTTTTCCATCTATGTAACAGTTCATGGCGTGTCTGCATTCCATCTTCATCCAAAATACAATTCCAATACATGGTTTTACGATGTGATAATATATCTATAGTATGAACAACACCTTTTTTATTATTTTCATGTAATATTTTTCCCATACAAATAGAACTGAACCCACGAGCAGTACCAGTTTCTAAAATTGTATAATAGTCCATAGGATTATCATTAATATATTTATATAATGCAGAAGTTAAAACATAACCATGTAAATACATTGGTCTTGATTTTTTAACACATATTTGTAAATATAATGCTAAATAATCCATTTCATCTTTATCATAAATATACCCAAAATAGTTTTTAATTTCATTAATAGTATTAGAATGATCATATTCTTTTGCAAATTTACTCAAATCTAAATAATCTTGACGTATACCCTTTTTTCTTGGCATATATAATATATATAATATATATAATATATATTATATAACTAACGAACTTGTATTAAATATATAATATATTATATTATATATAATATAACATAATGTGCAGTTTTTTAATATTTCTTAAAAGTTTACAAGGTAATAAAAATATAGATAAATTAAACAAATTATTAAAATTAAGAGGTCCTGATTACACTAACATGATAGACTTTAATAATTACACTTTTCTACATAATTTATTACATATTTGCGGTAAAGTTACTTTACAACCATTCATTAAAGATAATATAGTATGTTTATTTAATGGCGAGATATATAATTACAAGAGTTTTGGAGATATTGATTCAGATGGTTGTTGTTTAATTGACCTCTATTTGCAATACGGACAAGAATTTGTTACCAAATTAGACGGTGAATTTGCAATAGCTCTATTTGACTTTAATAAAAATGAAGTTATCTTATCATCTGACATTTTTGGTACTAAACCATTATTTTATGCATATGAAAATGGATTCATTATATCATCTTTTAGGTCAATTTTATCAAAAGATTTTAACATGATAAATATTAAACAAATAGAACCTAATACATGTCTAAAATTTAATTTAGATGGTCAATTAATCAATACGATCTCAATTCATAAATTTTGTTTAAAACAGAAAAAGAATAATTTTGATGATTGGATATTGGCATTTGAAAACGCTGTTAAAAAAAGAGCTGATACAAATAAAAATATTTTTATAACATTAAGTAGTGGTTATGACAGTGGATGTTTAGATTTAATTTTGAAAAAACTAAATATAACATTTGCCTCCTATACTATATTAGCCCGTGAACGAATAGATACAATTAGAAAGAGACTTGACTACATGAAAGAATATGGGAAAAATCATTTTATAAAATTAACTGAGTCTGAATTTGACGAAAGTAAAAAATATGTTGAAAATAATATTGATGAAATTATTTCCCCTATACTAACACAAAACAAAAACAAGTTTCCAGATGGATTTGTTCCACATACTAATAATACCTGGGCGGCTTATGGGCTTAATTATATATTCGACAGAGCTAAAGAGAATAATAGTATTATTTATTTATCTGGTCAAGGACCCGATGAAATTATGGGAGATTATGGCTTTGATGGAAAAAAATTTAAACATTATAGTCAATTAAATGGTGTCTTTCCAAAAAAATTATCATCTGTTTTTCCTTGGAATAATTTTTTTAATGGAACTATGCGTGCGTTTATCTCAAAAGAAGAAGGTGTAGCTAGTCTCCATGGAATAGAAGGGAGATATCCTTATTTAGATAAAAATGTTGTTCAAGAATATTTATGGTTAAGTCCAGATTTAAAAAATGGTAATTATAAATCTCCTTTGGCACATTACATGAAAATAAATAATTATGCTTTTGATAAAAATGTAAAAATAGGTTTTAAATGTCACCAAAAATTAAAAAAGTAAATACAATTATGAAATTAACGACAAATATGTTTTTTTTAAACCATCCTCTAAAGTTGTTTGTGGATTATAATTTAAATCTTTTTTCGCTTTAGTTATATCAGCAAAAGTATGAGGAACATCCCCTAATTGATTTTCTATAGTTTTATAAATTGCTTTTTTCCCAGTTACCTTTTCACATAAATTAATAAATCCATTCAAAGTTATAGGACTCGAATTTCCTAAATTATAAATATTGCACTTTTCTTTTTTATTATTTATTGCTGACACTATACCACTTACAATATCATCTATATATGTATAATCTCTAGATGATATTCCGTCGCCATATTTAACAAATTCTCTACCTTCATTTATCGCAGTTAAAAACTTATAAGGAGCCATATCAGGTCTCCCTCGAGGTCCATAAACTGTAAAAAACCGCAAACCTGTAAAAGATATATCGTATAATTGGCTATACGTTTTTGCAAATAATTCCATAGCCATTTTGCTACAGGCATATGGACTATTACATGTAGCTATCATATCATCTTCTGAAAATGGAACTTTTTTATTTAAACCATAAACACTACTGCTACTAGCATATACTATATTTTTAATATTATTTTTAATACATTCTTCGATTATATGAATAAAACCTTTAATGTTAACATCAACATAAATTTTTGGGTTAGCTATACTATATCTAACACCAGCCATTGAAGCCAAATGACATATATTATCGGGCTTCCAATCGGATATAGCATTCGTGTCAACTATATCTTCTTTTCTAAATTCAAAGTTAGTATACTTGTTTAAAATATCTAAATTAGCTAATTTTTTATTAACATCATAGTAATCATTCAAATTATCTATTCCTAGAATATCTATATTTTGTTTTAATAATGTTTCACATAAATGAGACCCAATAAACCCAGCACAACCAGTTATTAATATTTTCATCTTATTAGTTTATTGTGATATATATTTATATATATATTTATATATTATAATGCCTGGTTGTTACATGGATAAAAAATTTACTGACTTTATTAATAAAAAAGATGCGAAAGTAATTTTCGAAATAGGCTCCCGAGATTGCTTGGATGCTATTAAATTACACAATCATTACAAGACAAAAATTTATAGTTTTGAATGTAATCCTGTCTGTATTGAAATATGTAAAAAAAATTTAGCGACAAGTAATATTCTACCTTCTCAAGTTGAATTAATTGAAAAAGCCATTTATAATGAAAATACAAATGTTGATTTTTATCCTGTTGTTAAAACAGCAGGTGCTAAAGATTTTAAGAGTACGGATATATATAAAATAAATAATGAATATGCAAATATTGGTGCTTCATCATTATTTAAAATAAATAACGAATATCAACAAATAAAATATAAAAATATAAATCATCACCAACAAGGAATACAAATATCAGTACCTGCTATAACTTTAGATACTTTTATTAAAGAACACAATATTGATAAAGTTGATTTAATATGTATGGATTTACAAGGTGCTGAATTAATGGCATTACAAGGTATGGGAGAACATTTAAAAAATACCAAATATATAATTACCGAATTATGTACAACAACTGTTAAAAATAATATGGTTGTTGAAAATTATAAAGGTCAAGGAAAACTAACTGATGTTTTTAATTTATTAGAATCGTTTGGGTTCCAGAAAATTTTAGGAAAAGAACATAAATTTTCCCATGATAATTTCTTATTTATTAATAAGACATTGGGTTAATATAGGAAAAAAACATATAATAGATAATATAATTATATGGTTAAAGTAGATCAAAGTCAAAATAAAATTATAATAGCACATTATGGTACAAATGGTAAATATATTGATGTGTTACCTATAATAAATAAATATTTAAAAAGAGGGATTTATGAAATACGAGTTAATAATAGAACTTTCAATAAAGATCCATACTATGGTAAAATAAAAGAACTTGTACTTACTCTAGAAAACAAAGATATAATTCGAATTCGTGAAAATAAAATATTAGAAATATTATCAGGTGGGACAAAACAAAAAATTATACCTACTAGTATTAAAAAAATTATACCTACTAGTATTAAAAAAATTAAAAAATCCCCTCAACAAAAACAAAAAATCGAACCCATACTAAAACTCGACCCAGAACCTGAAATAAACAGAGATAAAGCTGTTTATATTGGTTATGATAGTAGTAATTATGGACAACAATTAGCTCGTGATGTATGTCAACGTTCTATTGAAAAACACAATGAAAATAAAGATGTATACATTGAGAGTCTGGTTAAAAAAGAGTTAGAAGAAAGAAAATTATTTTGGCGAGATGATAATACTGGTTCAACTGAATTTACCTATACAAGATTCCTGGTTCCATATCTTAATAATTATAAAGGATGGGCTTTATTTTGTGATAGTGATTTTTTATGGTTTTGTGATGTAAATGAAGTTTTTGAAAAATATATCGATGACAAATATGCTGTCCTTTGTGTGAAACATGAATATAAAAATTGTCATGATAAAGTAAAAATGGATGGGCAACAACAAGAATGGTATCCTCGAAAAAATTGGTCTAGTTTAATGCTATTTAATTGTAGTCATCCCAGTGTTAAGAATTTAACTTTGGAAAATATAAATACTAAATCACCTGCTTGGTTACATCGAATGGAATGGTGTCATGATGAAGAAATAGGCGAAATAGATAAAATGTATAATTATTTGGTTAATTATTATGATGATAATAATTACAAAGCATTACATTTTACCGATGGTGGCCCATGGCATGAAAATTATAAAGATGTTATGTATGGTGATTTATGGTTAAACTATTTAACTTATACTGATAATATAAAATTCAACCATAACAAAAAATCAAATGTTTTATGTGTAACAACATTTAATAAAGAACTTTATAATAAATATGCACACAAGTTTATTGAAACATATAATTGTCCATTTGATTTGTTTGTATATAGCGAAAATGATATAGAATTTATTAAAGATAAGGTTAATTATAACATACAAATATTAGATATACACAAAGCTGTTCCAGAGTTAGCAGATTTTATTAATAGAAATAAAGAAAGAAATGTAACTGATGTAGAAAATTATGGTTTTCGACGTGATGCAATTAGATTCTGTTATAAAGTATTTGCTGTAACACATGCTGGATTAAACTTTTATGATTATGACTATTTAATATGGATAGATGCAGATACCCTATTTAAAAAATCATTAACTGAAAACGATATAACAGAAATGTATACTAGACCAAATAGTATGATGAGTTATTTAGGAAGAAGAAAAAAATATCACAGTGATTGTGGATTTTTAGTTTTTAATATGAACCATACTCATATAATAAAATATTTTAATAAAATGAAAGATATGTATTTATCTAATGATATTTATAAGGAAAAAGAATGGCATGATTCTTATATATGGGATATTATTAGAAAAAAGTTTGAAGGGAGCTATAATATTACAAATTTTGATATTGGACGTTTTTATTCAAATGGTATGTGCAAATATAATCATGTATTAACAGCAACACCATTATTTGACCATATTGATCATTTAAAAGGAAGTATACGAAAAGAACTAGGTACTTCTGATATTAATACATTTACTGAATATTTAAATAATAAAAAATAAATAGTTTAGATTATAAAGATAAATTATAATCTAAAATTATCAATAATGGATGATAAAATAGGTATTTTTATTAATTCAACCTTATCAGAAAATAAAACTTCAATTAAATATCAATCACTATATTTTCTTTATCAATCTATTAGAGATAATGACAATCCTGATTGTCACCCTGTTGAATTAATAACTAATAAAGTTAATAATATAAATTGCAAAGTATGTGTTATGTTAAGTTTTTTTAAAAAATTAGGAACAAGTAAAGGTGATATATTAAGAAGGGAAATATATAACAATAATATAAAGAGCAAATGGATATTTTTTGAGGCTAATCCATTAGCTAGATATAGATTATATGATTTTAAATTTGATAATGAATTTCTGAGAATATGTTTAAATTCGCAATATCATGCAAAATCTTTATATTTAAATGGTAATAAAGAAAGATGGAATATGATTTTAGATAAAACTGGTATTAAAGTTTTACCTTGGAGAAAAACAGGTAATCATATTTTATTTGTTTTAAATTCTTGTAAATTCTGTGGATACTCAATGCAAGGCGAAGATATTCATTTATGGACTAATAATAAAATAAAAGAAATTCGTAACAGTGGATGTACTAGAAAAATAGTTATTAGATTAAAATGTAGTGTAAAGAATTTAGAAATAAATAAACATTATATTAGATTTAATCATATAACGGACACGAAAACTAATAAAATAGAATATTATGATCCGTTCGGAAATATATCTTTAGCAAATACAAATAAACGTGCCTTGGTATCTGAATTAGAAAATGCATGGGCATGTGTTTTGTATTCAACAACAGCATGTGTTATATCAGTTATTAAAGGAATACCTGTATTTTGCAGTAGTAAAAATACTATAACTTATGATATATCAAATACTGATTTTTCTAAAATAGAAACACCAATTATGCCCGACCGAACTCATTTTTTTCATCAATTTGCTAATCAAATCTGGTCATTAGAAGAACTTAAGAACGGAGTAGTTTGGAATGAAATAAAAAAAATATCCTTTTAATTATAATATGAATACTAAATGTAGTGAATACTTTGCAAATAAAAGAATAGTTTTAGTTGGTCCATCTCCTTCTTTATTAAATAGACAAGATGGTAAATTAATTGATAGTTATGATATAGTATGTCGAATAAAAAAATCATATCCAATACCACCAAAATTAATAAATAATCTGGGTAACCGGACTGATATATTAATGAGCCATTTAAAATTAAAAGGTAGAGGTTATTCACAAAATAACTTTGAACAACATAATGTAGCTGTTTTTAATAGTTTGAAATTTATTATATTTCCATTTCCTATATATGAACAATTTGAAAGATTCTATACCACATATAAAAAAAAATGTAAAAATATACAAACTCCAGTTGTTTATCAAGAAAATGTAAATAATCTAAACATGATAAAAAAGGAATTAAATGGTTTTACATCTACAACTGGTATAGCAAGTATAGTACATTTATTAGATTATGATATTAAAGAATTATATATAACTGGTATGACTTTTCAAATTGATGGGTTTACAGATTATTATAAAACAAAAAAAGAAGAGGAAACCCGTTTTAAAGCAACATCTCATGTTCATAATATGAATAATGAATTAATCTTTTTCAAAAAATTATATCAAAAAGATAAACGCATAAAATTAGATCCTGTTTTGAAGGATATTATAGATAAGCTTGACTCTGAAGAAAGTTTGGTACCAAATAATAACCAGTAATAAAGATATCTTCCATTTTATATATGGATAATGAATATAATAAATATTTATTTGATAAAAAAATAATATTAGTTGGTCCATCGCCATCTTTGCTATCTAAAAATAATGGTAAATTAATAGATAGTTATGATATAGTATGTCGAATAAAAAAATCTTATCCAGTTCCAACTAATTTAAAAACTAATATTGGAATAAGAACTGATATTCTAATAAGCCATTTAAAATTAACTGGTCGGGGATATATACAGAATAATTTTGGACTATATGATAATATTATTTTTAATAAATTAAAATATATATTATTTCCTTTTCCCAAAGAAAAAAATTATAATGTATTTTATAAAGAATATCAAAATGCATGCAAGAGTATCAAAACACCTATTATCCATCAAGAAAATAAAACAACATTGGAATATTTGAAAAATGAATTAAATGGATATTCACCTACAACTGGATTAGCCGGTATTGTTGATTTATTAAATTACGAAATAAAGGAATTATATGTAACTGGTATGACTTTTCAACAAGATGGGTTCGCTGAATATTATAAAACAAAAAAAGAAACCGAAGCAAGAATCAGTTCTACTAAAAATTACCATAATATGAAAAATGAATTAATTTTTTTTAAAAAGTTAATAGAAAAGGATACTAGACTTTTAGTAGATTCTACTTTACAAGAAATTCTTGATAAAGTAGATACTAATGTTTCATTAGATAAACCAATCGTTCGAGTAAATCCAATAATCGATAGATTAGAAAGAATAAAAAAAGCAAAAGCTGGAAAGACAAAAACAAAGAAAAATAAAATAAAGGGAAAAAAGAGAAAAAAAGTTAAGGAGTAATCATTTCGCGATAATCAATAATCCCAATTAATTTATCATATACTATTAATGGAATAAATTTACTTTTTTTACCATCTTTTATATCTATTAATAATTTACTCCCATTCATTTCATAATGATATTTGGTATTTATATGGTCAACATTAATCTTATCGATTCCTTTATTTGTTAATAATAATCTTCTAATATCACCATCAGTTAATAATCCTAATAGTTTATTATCATTATTAATAAAAAAACAACATCCAATAGAATATCGTGTCATTTCTAACATGATATCATTTAAATATATACAAGTTTTTTTTATAAAAACATTACTATTAGATTCATCAATCATAATCCTAGGAAACTCATATATTAAAACATCATTAATCGTTTTTAATTTGTTACCTATGTTTCCAGCAGGATGATTATTTTTATATTGTTCTATTGATATATTAATTATTTTAGATAATTTAGTAACTAGAATATTACAAAAAAACATTTGAGCCATATAACTATTTGTTGGTATTGTTTGAATATTTCCTTGAATTTCATTATTTAATGGAAGAACAATGACTTTATTACATGAATCTTGTAATTTATTATTTTTATTACAACATATCCCAATATTATAACATTTTCTTTTATTTAAAAAATCAAGTAATTGTAATAATTCTTTAGTGTTCCCACTTTTACTAAATAAAAATACAATATCATTAGATGAAACAGTACCAATATCACCGTGGAGACTATTAGAACAATTTAAGTAAAATGCATTAATTCCAATACATTTTAATAAATTAGCACAATGAATAGCAATATTTTCCGATTTACCAATTCCTGTAAAATAAATATTGTAAAAATGATTTTTTAATAAATCTATTATCATATCAATTTCCTCTTCAGGAAAATAATTTAATTGGAATATAGCTTCTTTCTTAATTGACGATATTAAATCTGATTCTTTATCTTCATTTAAAATACGATCAACAAATTCTCTAACACATCCCTCACTACCATTTTTTTGACAAATATAATTTACTACTTCTTTACATTGATCAATAGCATCATTTGGACATGCAGAAAAACCCACACTTTGTAAAACTGGTATATCAGATATATCATCTCCAATATAAGCTACCTGCGACATTTCTATATCCATTTCTGCTACCCATTTTTTTAATATATCAAGTTTACCAGATTGACCAACAGATACATAATCAAATTTTAAATGATTAATTATATTCTGTATTGGTTTATCATTTATTTTTATACTGTCGCTATTAAATGCAGTTATAATACCTGTTTTAATATTGTGTGTTTGTAATAACATACACGCACACCCATCTCTTACATTATAATATTTAATTGCATTGTTATCAGAATCATAATATATCTTTCCATCAGTAAATACCCCATCAAAATCAAAACATACTAACTTAATCATTATATATATACTGATTAAATTAGTTAAATGAAAAACTAATTTTATATTTAGTACAAGTATCTGTTAAATTTTTTTTTATATATTCTATTCTTCTGTTATTATAATATCCAAAACCAATAAATTTATCATGATAGTTTTTCGCTGAATTAATACCAATTCCATGAAAATCTATTTTTATAATATATTTTTTTAAAAACAAACATACAAATTCGGCAACAGTATTGGCAGTACTTATTCCATTTGATAGACTAACAAGTAATGGATTAGGTATCTTGCTAGTAACTAAATTAAATATAATATAATAACCATTAAATATATCATTTATTTTATCATATACCTTAGACCAATGTCCTTTTTTATCAAATTTCCATTCTATATGTAAATATTCTGGCATTATGATAAATTTTAATTTTGCAAATATTTTTGTGTCAATTTTATCAATATTATGTAAATCATTTAATGCCAAAATATCACAATCTGTTAGTTCATTAACTGTCTGATTAATACCTATATATAATTCACTTTCTTTCTTTTTTTCTATATTAGTAAATGTGGGTCCTTTACCAAATATTCTAACAGTATTATATTTAGAAAACAGATTATTAATCAACTTAATATTTTCTTGAAGTATGATTTTCTTCACAGTAATAATTTTATTAAAAGTGAAAGAAATACTATGTCTCTCTCTAATTTTATATGTCCGATTATTAATTGTTAATATTAAAGATTTTTTTTTACCTACACACGGATCATGTCCCATTGTTTTATTGTTAACTGTAAGATTAGTTTGTTGATTTTCTATACATTCTTTAATTTTTTCAGATACATTAATAACTTGTTTATCTAATCCATATAAAGCACATATTGGTATATTTTTGCTATTAATATTTATATTAATCATTATAATAATTAATATAAATTTAATATTTATTATCGTCCAGTAAAAATCTTTTTAATATATACTGAATTTTCATCTATTTTTTGTCTGTTTATATTTTTATGAATATCGCCTAATAAACTATATCTTGTATTCATATTAATATCGTTCATTTCTTTTTCAAATAAACATGATAATACTCTTTCTAAAGTTTTTCTATATTCACGGTTTTTAATACAATTAACTAAATTAAGAATATTATATTTTTCTTGTATCTGAACTAAAAAAGAATGATCTATAATAAAAGCTACTCCCAAACAGCCTAACATATTATTTTTATTATTTAAATGAAACTGATATATTTCATTACCATGTTTTAAAAATGTTGTTTGTTCTTTAAAATATTCTATATCTATATTGTATCCTTTAATACCGAAGGAAAATATTCTAGTGAAATTGTTATAATTGGGAACGTTTGTAAAATCAATATATTTTTTAATAAACATGGTATCATGTAAAACAATTAATCTATCACAAAACATATTATGATAATAATAATAATATGGTAAGAGTTCTCCTCGCTGTGGATATTCGCTATTAATTATATGACAATTAACTAATTCTTTATCATTTGTTAAATATTTGGGGTCACTGTTATCATCAATTATAATTATTTTATTCTTATAAAAACGTCTAATATGATCATAACATTCTTGCCAATATTGGTTAGTTTTTTCTGAATTAACATATCTTAATATTATAAAACCTATTGTAATAATATCATTATCTATCACATATTTTATTGTTTGACTATATTTTTTATTTAAATTATCATATGTAATCTCATTAAATTTAGTTAATATCGTATTATTAAATTTATGACAAGACGCGTGGTCAATTTTTGTTCGATATATATTTCTTTTATTATAATCTATGAATGACTGGATTGCATAATTATTAATAATTGCAGGTATGTCATAAATTGAATCTGATTTATTATAATTATCACTTATATATTTATAGGTTCTTTTTTTGTTTATTTTAATATGCAATTCCTGCATTGCGTATTTTCCATTATTAACATATTTTTCAGGTTCTGAATTAATATTAATAAAGTAACAACATGATGCAATAATATTAGTAGCACATTTAGTATATGTTGGTATTAACCCTTTATAATCACAAGTATTCGTTTTTAGATTATTTGAACCAAATATTAATTTATTTAATACTAATACATCTACTGGATAATCGTTTAATAATTCATCAACATTATTATAATTATCATTTAAATTAATATATTCATCAACATCAAGATGTATAAAGTATTTAGAACAATATTGTTTCATATAAGGTAAAATAATATCATTTAGAAAATATTCTTTTATTATTCCTGTTTTATTTGTGTCGATAATATCGATTTTATCTTTAAATTTATAATTCTTAATAATATTTCTAACAGGTATATGTGAATTATTATCTATTATTAAAATTTTATCAAACCCAATTAATAAATGATAAATTATCCATTCAATTATGTTATTTTCATTTTTAACAAAAGTAGCTAAAATATAATCTCCATTTGAATTATTGTTAATTTGTTTCATATTTTTAACCATATCTGTTTTTTTAATATATATACTATTATTAATAATATTTATCGTATTACCGTCTTTTACACATAGCTGTGATGCATTGCTAAAAACCAGAACTAATTCTTTAACTTTTCCATAATATGGGTCTTTTTTAAATGTTCGATTATTAACTATAATTTTTTCATGGTTATTAATAATTAATTTATTCATTATTGTTAATACATCAATATATTTATTCAATATACCATATTTTGCACTCTTTATATTTTTATTACTTAGATCTAGTGTAATCATTAATTTAATTGAGAAAGTCTATTTAAATTATTTATATAGATTCGATAATAGATTCAATTTGTTTATAATATTTTTTATTTAAATTATCATAAATCATAACATTATTATTCTTAAAGTCTTTCATATTAAATTCTCTAGTTAAATTTATATCATCTCTTGGTCTATTAACTTTTCTTTTATTATAGTCTTCTTTTGATTGAACAGCATAATGATTAATAAAAGCTGGTATATCTTTAAAAAAATCATATTTTGGTTTCATTGATGCATAGTTAGCCATAGTATTTTCTATATTATGAAATTTTTCCTTTTTTATATTAGTATATTCTATTTTTCCTGTGTTAATAATATGATGAGGGTTAACAAATGTACCTAAATTATTATTCATTTTAATAAAACATTTATAGAAAAAATTAATATGTTGTCCGCATCGAGTATACGTTGGTATTAAACATTTATGTTTATGATCATTTTTTTCTTTATTATTAGACCCAAAAGTTATCCAATTTAATGTTAAAATATCAAATGGATAATCATCTAATAATTGTTTAATATTATCATAATTATCATTTAAATTGATATATTCATCAGCATCTAAATGTATAAAATACTTTTTACAGTTCTTTTTCATATAAGGTATAACCAGATCATTTAAAAAATATAATTTAACAGGTCCGGGTTTATTACTATTTATAATATCAACACGGTTTTTAAACGAATATTTTTCGATAATACTACTAACAGATATTTTTGACATATGATCTATTATTAAAATCTTGTCAAATCCAATTAATAAATGATAAATAATCCATTCTAATATATTATTCTCATCTCTAACATTTGTTGATAATATATACAATCCCGATTCTATATTAATATTATCCATTATTTAAATTATATATATATCTTTTTATTTATATATATAATTCAATTAACTCTCTAATTCTGAAGTGCGCCACAATAAAAAACAAAATACATTTTCCAAGATATCTTTATAGCTATCAGTATTATTAGTTATATATTTTAAAATATCATATTTAGATTGTATTAATTTAAGTTTATCATATGTTAAAATTAATGTCATGTCTTTACTGCCGTGCCATAAAGTTTTATTATTATGTAATGTATCCAGATATGTAGCCTTGTCTAATTTTTTTAATATATTTTGTTCATGTATATTATTATCAATATTATGTTCTTTTTCTTGTATTATATAAAAATCAGTTTCTTTGGCTTTATTAATAATATCATTAATTAGGTTAGGTTCTAATTTATCATTAATAATAATAGCTTTGTTAAAAAAATGTTGATAATAAAAATAATGATAGGGGATTAAGATATTATTATTATTAAAATCACTTTTTATAATTCTACAATTAATTAATTTATTATCAGGATTACATGTTTGGACATATTTTTCATTACTATTACATATTATAATGATTTCCCAATCGCAATTTTGTCTAATTTTTGTATATATATTATTCCATAATTTATTAGTTTCTTGATCTACAACATTTCTATACAGAATAAATCCGGTAGAATATAATTTTTTATATTCTGTGATTAATGTATTAATACCTTGATCAAAGGAAGTCTTCTGTTCCCAATTTAATTCTTTTAACTTGTTATTACTAATAAAATAACGTTTATCATTAAATGGTCTATCATCTACATATTCGATATATTTACTATAATTTTCCATGTCAAATATTTTATTTATCAGGGTATATGTTACATCTAATACACTTTTTTCATTATTATGATCACCGCCAATATTATAAACTTCGCCAAATGTTCCTAATTTAATAATTTTATCAATCGCAGTACAAACATCTGAAACATGAATAAAATTTCTAATTGTTTCCCCCTTTCCATGTATAGGACATTTTTTATCATTTAATAATGCAAGAATAAATTTAGGTATTAATTTTTCAGGATACTGATTCATACCATAAACATTATTACCTCGTGTAATAATTGCTTTTAAACCAAATGAATATATATATGATCTAACATACATTTCAGCTGCAGCTTTACTTGCTGAATACGGATTAGTTGGACATAGTATAGATTCTTCTGTTTTTTGTTCATCCGTAAAATCAGATTCACCATATACTTCATCTGTGCTAACATGTAATAAAATAATATTAATATTAGTATTTTTAATAGCTTCTAATAATGTATGGGTACCTTTTACATTATCATAAGTATATTGTAGAGATTCATTAAATGAATTATCCACATGAGATTGTGCAGCAAAATGAATAATATGTGTTATTTTATGATCATTTAAAGCACCACATACTAAATCATAATTATTTATATTTCCTTCAATAAAAGTATATCTATTGGAATTTCTAATTTCTTCTTTAATATTATCAACAGATGCACAATAGTACATGGCATCAATATTAATAATTTGTGATACTTGATATTTTTCAAAAAAGTAATTAATAAAATTAGAGCCAATAAATCCACATCCTCCTGTTACTAACAAGTTCATTATTATATCACTAAATATTCATTTATTCCAAATTAAACTCATTTCTGGATACTGTTTTTTTATTTGTTCAAGTTCATTTTCTTGCAAGTAGTTCCATGGTTTATGTACACCAAATGGTGTTATATAATAATATTTTTCAACGGAAAATTTTTTAGCAAGTTCAAATGGTGCAGGATTAACTATCTTTCTTTTAATAACAGTAAAGAATCTATCTTCGGGCCATGTGGATTCATTTAACTTTTTATCTTTTATAGCTTTAATCATTAAAGATTTTTTACGTAAAGATAGACCACCATTTTGCCATGGTATATCACATTCTCTACAAGGCGCTCCAATAAAACCATATTCACTACATTCTTTTATAAAGTCTTTGTTATAATGACATACCCAACTATCTATTTGAAATATTAAAATATTTTCCCCCTTAATTTGTTTCCAAAATGATAAACTAGTTAATAAATCACTATATTCAGCGATAGTTAAATTTGTTTTATTCAAATTAGTTAATTTAATCTTATTTATTAAATTATTTTTTTTAATATAATTATGTATATTTGATGCATTATTAATTCCATTAAATAAATGAATCAATATATTTGGTATTTTATCCAAGATATTTTGGATGACATGAATAAGTAGTATAGTATTTCTTGGTTCGACAATAACAGCTGTATGTATCATATTTAAAATATAAATATATAATTATTATTAATAATGTTTAGATTTTTAAAAGATCGTAAACTAATGAATTCTACCAAAGAAACTAAAGAATTTAGTTTAGAAGGTAAATTTAAAAAATGTAAAGTAGTCGATGTATATGACGGTGATACATGTAAAGTAGTATTTTATTGTCGTGGTAAATTAGATAAATGGGTTATTAGGATGGCTGACTATGATACACCTGAAATGAGACCAAGATTAGATAACCCTCGTAGAAACGAAATAATAGTTAATGCAAGGCGTTCAAGAGATTATTTAACAAATTTAATAATGAATAATAGATTAGTTTATATTAAATGTGGAAAGTTTGATAAATATGGTAGATTATTAGGAACGATATATTTAAAAAAAGATAATGGTATTCTTGATAATAGTGTAAATCAATTAATGGTTAAATACAATTATGCCATCCCATATTCTGGTGGTAGTAAATAATCTACTAATTTCCATTTAAATTTAAAAAAAGTTGCTTTAATATTTCTACTTTGCATTATAGTTGATTTGGATATATCACATATTACTATATTTGGATAAATGACAACACTATTATATTTTTTACTAACTATACATAGTGCTACATCAGATGTAAATAAGTATGAATTTAATAATTCCATATATTCATTAAATACTTTTTTTTTTAATATAATTGCAAATGTTCCCAATGAATGATTTGCAACATAATAAGGAGAATTATTATGCAAATGATATTCTATTTTTTGCATTGTAACTGGATTATACCAATAACTTTGTGATGAACCTAAATAAATAATATCACAATTATCAATTAAATTTTTATATTTTGGTAATAAATTATAAATATCCTTGTGAAAAAATACATCATATTCTAAAATAGTTATAGATTCATAATTATTATCTATTGCATTCTGTATAATTTTAATAATAGATTTAATATGTGAAATCATGTTAATATTTAGTTGACGATTCTTGTATCTATCTATATATAATTTCAAGTATTGGTTAGTATTGTAATCAACCAAATTAAAAGTTTGAATTGGATTCATATCTTGAACTTGAATACTTGAAATCATATCAAAAGTAAATGAAAAATCAACAATATAATTTATAAATCTATTATACTCAGCATTATTTTGATATAGGACATAGAGATGATCGGTATAAAATTTATTCATTAAAGTATAAAGAAATATTATTTTAATTATATAATGGTTAGTTTTAATTTAGAGACTGCTGCGATTGTATCTACCGCTCTTGGGACAGCATTTTTAAGTGTAACTGGTATCAGAATTTGTAATCAACGTTATTGTAATACGACCAAATGTGATAATGGAATAAGTGTCCCTTTTGTAGATGGTTGGTCTAGGTCTGGACTTCAACTAGGTTTCACTGGTGTTGCAATTGGTAATTTTTTTACTGTTGTTACAAAAGTATTCAAATAAAAAAATTTAGGCTACATAAGATGTGACCTTATTCAGGGTAATATACAACTTGCCATATTGTATTATCGTCAAGTTGATTATAATACATATCAAGGAAGAGCCTATCAAAGTCCACAAACTTTTGCTCATTGTTAATATTATCGGTATCCAAATCGACATAATGGTCAAAGTAATGTTCGCGTTCGTATCCATTACATCCTCCATCACAGCGTATAAAGAAGTTATTAGTCTTTCTATCCAAAGAAAGAATGAACACGTGCCCCATTTCATTATACTTTACGGCGATATCCAACATATTAGTATAGATATCGGACCGATTATAAATCTCAGTCAATTTCAGAAACGTCCATCTTTCGCATTGCAACTCGGTTCTATCATCACCAATATACTGATAAAACTGCCGTAATGACACTGGAAATATTTCCATAAAATTGTTGTATTGTTCAGATATCATCCCTTGCTTTCGTTCAGAAAGCGGGCAATAAGAATTTGAACTAAAAAATGGTTCAGTTAATACAGAACCAGGCTGCATATCATATGGATACTGAGTGATTTGACATTTGTTCATTAAATTGCGAGTGTCAACTTGATTATAATTATTTCCAGTGTTACCGGTCAAAACCATTAATATATATATATAATCCAAATAGCTATAATAATTTCAATTTTTATAATAATGGTTAATAAAAATTGAAAGTATATAAAAATAAATATATATTATATAGTTAATAATGACTTCTTTCCAGAATAAGAACATAATTCCAAAGCTTGTTAATATTGCTCGAAATAGCGATATTAGCTTTAAACTAGCTGCTACGTTAATTCAAGGAAACAAACCTATTGGACATATGTTACCTAATACGAATCGTATATGTTGTCGTGGTAAAATTAGTCCAAGTATGCATGCCGAAGCAAATACACTTTTGCGATATTACGGCAAGGCTTTGCACTATTCCGATTCATCCGGATGGCGTGTTTTACGAGGCACGGCAAAAGTTGCCAAAGTTAGATATAATTGTTATTCGTGTTAATGCAAAAAATGAGTTAGTTAATTCACGTCCTTGTTATAACTGTTTAGATATGATGAAAGCAGTTGGGATTCGACGAGTACATTATAGCGTAGATAATCAAATAGTAACCGAAAAGGTTGCAGATATGATTAGTATTAATGCAAGTTCTATTACGCGAAAATTAGAACGTGAAGTATATAATGCACCTGAAAATAACGAAGCATACTATACCAAATTATTTCTAAAACGATTGCCTCAAGTAATAAATAGAAAAAATCTATTATATTTCATAAAATATAATTTTGTTAACGAGTTAACAGATTATTCTTGGAATATAACAAATAAAAAAGTATATTTTTATCGCAAAGATAATACAATTCTCGCAACGTCCGATGTTGTATAAAAGTATTACTTTTTTTATCTCAAAATAAAAATTGATAAATATATTAATTATTCGAATTAACATATTAATTAATGGACTCATTAAATTACTATTATGATTTTCTCACCGAAGATGTTATATATAATAGCTTTGTTATTTATGGAATTTTACTTTTATTTTGGAATATAGTATCATTTACATGCGATAATGTAATAAAGCGCGAACCCTTGAAATCAGATACTGATGATACTAATGAAACTGATTCTAACGAAAGTGATTCTAACGAAAGTGATTCTAACGAAAGTGACTCTGCTACAGAAACCGATACAGAAACCGAATCTAAAGAAAAAAATATTCTGAATTTAATTGCTAATAATAAAAAATTATCTGATTTAATTATTAAATTAAGTGATCGGAACGAAGCATTACATGTTATAATAGAACAATTGGCAAAAGATAAATTTACCCTTACATATAATAACAATCCTGATTGCACATCTATAAAATAAGCACTAGACCAAATGACACTTACTCAACTACGAAATGCTACAACAAAAATGGATCTAGACAAAATAAAATATACAAAAGGTAAAAAAAAATACATATATTCCGTTTTAACTACAATTGCTCGACAAGAAAACGATAATTCGTTTGAACATTTATATAACACTAAACATAAATTAACCGCTGATACTATTAAAATGTTAAAAGAAAATATAGTATTATGTAGTATTGAATGGCATAGTTTTTTCAACAGTTATCTGGATTTATAAAAAGATATAAGTTCATGCATTGATTTTTTTTTAGAATTATTTACTTTATATGTATTATTTAGTTTTGGTAAATCATAGTTACAATTCAAATTATAATCATTAAAAAAATTCATAACTTGTCTATATCCCAAACGCTTTTTTTTATTTAAATTAATCAGACCTTTTAAAATATCTCGATATTTATATTTAATTATTGACATAACATAATAACCTTTATGAATAGCCATGCATAATGCATAAATATTATCAGCATTAAATGGTTTTTTCATTGTTAATAATTCATATAAAATACAACCAAGAGCCCAATAATCTACTGGATATGAATATCCCGACCCGTCATAAATTTCAGGTGCCATATAATGAGGAGACCCAATTGTTGTAACTATCATTTTCGTATCGTTTAAAAATCTTGATACTCCGAAATCAGCGATTTTTATTTTATTATCATGAGTGATAAGAATATTTGATGGTTTAATATCTCGATGTATAATTTTATTAAAATGCAAATATTCTATACCTTGAGTCATAGACGTTATTATTTGTTTTATTTCATCCTGATTAAATTTTAAATATATTTTTTTATATTTTTTTATTTTATCCTCAAGGGTTCCTTTTTCTGCGTATTCCATTAAGATATTTAAACTCTTTTTTGTTTTTTCGAAATTAATAATAGATATAATGTTGTTGTGTTTTAGTATTTTTAATAAGTTTATTTCATTTTCGAATGCAGTCTTGTTTATATTATTATTAATACATGTTTTAAGGGCATAATTTTTATTACTAGCTCCTATTTCTTTGACTAAATACACCAAACCATAACTTCCTCGCCCTAATACTTTAATTTTCTTACAGCGCATCTAATTAAAAGATGAAAATATATTTAATTAATTAACAAATACATAAAATAATGATAGAATTATTAAAATTACGCAATTATTTAAATAGTAATGAGTTTGATAAATGTAAAGAAATAATTTGTAATATATCGCGAAATAATTTAAAACCACAACAAGAACGCGGATTAACTTCATTAATAATGAGATATTATTTGGGAATCAATGATATTTCCAAGATGTATAATATTATAGATTCTGGGGAACAATTAATGAAAAGAGATTATCTATTATTTTGTACTAATGTATACAAGAATGATATAGTTAAATCATTATATGTTTTTAAGAATTTTGTTTTGTCAAAAGAACTATTACAATCTAAAGATATCGATATGCTAATTGATAACAATTGTTATTATTTATTAAGAGAATTAGATGGATACTATATTACATGCTGCAAAAAGACAGATGAAGAACTTTATAATTTAAAAAAATATAATTTAGGAACAATAAAACATAATATTATTTTGTATTATAAAGATAAGATTCATTTGTCTTTTTTCAGAACATTTATTGATGCATTAACTGACGTAGATGTCCTATTAGATGGTGGTAATATTTCTTATTATGGTGATCGAGGTAATTGTAATTATACATTTATTGTTAAGATATTAGAAAATGCACTTGAAAAATACAAGAAACCATTATTAGTTATTCACCCTCGCCATTTAAAATCAAAAAATAAAAATATTGAGCTGTTAAAAACTAAATACAGCAAATATATTTATTCAACCTCATATAAAATTTACGACGATTACTTTTTATTATTAGGGATGATATACAACAATATTCCTGTTGTAACAAATGATAATTTTAGAGATCATATCTATGAAATGTTTGAATTATTTGATACAAAAAATAATAAAATCAAAAATTATATCAGTGAAATGAAATTAAGTTTTTCGGATAAATATATAGAAGATAAAATTGGTTATAGTAAATGTATTCAAGTAATTAATAATAGTATTTATATTCCAACTGAAACTGGGTATTATCGAATGAGCTATTAATATGCGACAACTGTTATTAACAATGCAAGTCATGGCATTCGCATCGCATTACATCGCCACGTAGATTAATACATATATATATCTAACTATATATATATGAATTATTATAAAAAATATTTAAAATATAAAACTAAATACTTGGAATTAAAACAAACAGGGGGAGACGGTATAACATTAACTACAGATAATATAAAATCCTATTTATCTCAAGACAACACCACTTTAAATGCTAGAAATAAAACGATTGGCACAATCGACCCTAATGTTTTTGACCAACTAACAATTCTTGAAACTATTTACTTGAGTGATAATCTGATTATCACTTTACCAGATAAGATTTTTGACCAACTAACAAATCTTAAAACTATTGTCTTGGATAATAATCAGATTACAACTTTACCAGATAAGATTTTTGAAAACCTAACAAAGCTTCAAACTATTTACTTGAATAATAATCAGATTACCAATTTACCAGATAAGATTTTTGAAAACCTAACAAAGCTTCAAACTATTTACTTGAATAAGAATCAGATTACCAATTTACCAGATAATATTTTTGACAAACTAACAAATCTTCAAAATATTTGCTTGAATAAGAATCAGATTACCAATTTACCAGATAAGATTTTTGAAAACCTAACAAAGCTTCAAACTATTTACTTGAATAATAATCAGATTACCAATTTACCACCTACTGTTTTTAACAACCTAACAAATCTTCAAACTATTTACTTGAATAATAATCAGATTACCAATTTACCACCTACTGTTTTTAACAACCTAACAAATCTTCAAAACATTTGCTTGAATAATAATCAGATTACCAATTTACCAGATAAGATTTTTGAAAACCTAACAAAGCTTCAAACTATTTACTTGAGTGATAATACGATGAAAAGCATGAAGAAGTCTGTATTTGGAGAGAACTTGGATTATTTTAACCAGCTAATAAACACGCGTCTATTACAAATACACGGAGTTACTATCGATCACTCTATAAAATTAACTCAAGATAATATAGACCCCTATTTAGATTTAACCAACCCCATTTTAAATGCGAGTGATAAAATGATTGGCATAATCGACCCTCATGTTTTTGACAACCTAATAAATCTTAAAGACATTGACTTGAGTAATAATCAGATTATCACTTTACCAGCTAAGATTTTTGATACACTAACAATTCTTGAAGCTATTAACTTGAGTAATAATCAGATTATCACTTTACCAGATAATATTTTTGACAAACTAACAAATCTTCAAAACATTTGCTTGAGTAATAATACGATTACAACTTTACCAGATAATATTTTTGACAAACTAACAAATCTTAAAGACATTGACTTGAGTTATAATCAGATTACCGCTTTACCAGATAATATTTTTGACAAACTAACAATTCTTGAAGCTATTAACTTGAGTAATAATAAGATTACCAATTTACCAGCTAAGATTTTTGATACACTAACAATTCTTGAAGCTATTAACTTGAGTAATAATAAGATTACCGAGTTACCAGCTAAGATTTTTGATACACTAACAATTCTTAAACATCTTGACTTGTTTGATAATAATATTACCGAGTTACCAGATAAGATTTTTGAAAAACAAACACAGCTTCAAAATATTTACTTGAGTAATAATAATATTACCACTTTACCAGCTAATATTTTTGACAACCTAATAAATCTTAAAAACATTGACTTGAGTGGTAATAATATTATCACTTTACCACCTAATATTTTTGAAAAACTAACACAGCTTGAAAATATTTACTTGTGTGGTAATCCGATGAAAAGCATGAAGAAGTCTGTATTTGAAGCTAACTGGTATGGTTTTAAAGAACGAATAAGGAAATCCCAATTACAAATACACGGAGTTACTATCGATGAATCTATAAAATTAACTCAAGATAATATAGACCCCTATTTAGATTTAACCAACCCCATTTTAAATGCGAGTAATAAAATGATTGGCATAATCGACCCTCATGTTTTTGACAAACTAACAAATCTTGAAGACATTGACTTGAGTAATAATCAGATTATCACTTTACCACCTAATGTTTTTGATACACTAACAATTCTTGAAGCTATTAACTTGAGTAATAATAAGATTACCAATTTACCAGCTAAGATTTTTGATACACTAACAATTCTTAAAACTATTGACTTGAGTTATAATCAGATTACCGCTTTACCAGATAATATTTTTGACAACCTAACAAATCTTGAAGCTATTGACTTGGGTAGTAATAAGATTACCGCTTTACCAGATAATATTTTTGACAAACTATTAAAGCTTGAAGTTATTGACTTGAGTGGTAATACGATACAAAGCATGAATCAGTCTGTATTTGGAACTAACTGGAAAACTTTTAATTCTAACATAGCATCTGGTAAATTAAACATAGAAGGAGTTTTTATCGATAAATCTATCATACCAGATGAATCTATCTTACAAGATAATCTGGTGACAGTCAACGAGTCTGATTTGAAAACTATTATACTTAACGAGTCTATACTTGGATTAATAGTAAATATATGGTTCTCAAATGTCAAAATTACATCTATAAAATCAACAAGTAAGGGTGCTACTGGTTCTGGATATAGTATTGAATTAGCTAATAATAAAAAGTTTCATTTAAAGATTTCAAAGGGCATATATGTTCAATATACAGAACAAGAGTTCAAATTCTTTTTAAGAATGAAACACCCTAATATTATGAAAGAAATTGATGCTATAAAAGTAGATTCTACTGGTGCTTTAAATTTAAAAACAAAGACAATTATTAATCAACCAGTTACATCCTCAGACCCTTATGTTATAATTTTATCAGAATTATTTGAAGGAACAATAGATAAACTCCCACCATTTAATAATATAGTTGATATATATAGATTTATGATAGTTATGTTAGATGCCTTATATTATATTAATAAAATGAAAATAACTCACCAAGATATTAAAGAAAAGAATATTGGTTATTATACTATTCTTGGACACTATTTTTATAAATTATTTGATTTTGGGATATCATCTGAATTAACATTAGAAGAAGGAGGTACTGTTAATCGAACAACCAACTATTTACCCAATCGCCCACTCTCCTTTACAGAAGGCTACTTTCCAGATAAAGATACGGTAATATCAGAGAAATTTGATATTTATTCATTAGGTGTAGTATTAAATAAATTGTTAACCAATAGTAAATTTGTTCCAATACAATCAGCTGCTCATAAAAATATAACAAAAATTATTAAATTACTTATAAAAAAAATGACCGCGCCTGAAATTACTGAACGGTCTAGTATATTAGGTACATTAGATATATTAAGTAATATATTTCATTTCTTTCCTATTATTGATAAATATAATATCATTAAATATTTAAAAACTAACTATGAACAAGAAGTTGAATATGATAGTAGCGCAATATATAATAAAGATGACTTACCAAAAGTATTACAAATAATAATAAACAATTTTGAATATAGTAATGATGAATTATGTTCTTATAATATAGATAAATTAAAATTAAATCATGGTACAGGGTTATCACCAATTTCTTTTAAATTTATAGTATGTAATTATATTGATTATAATGATAAAATAACAGAATCATATTTGGATCCTGGACATTCGCGTATTGCTGCAATTTTAAAAAAAGGTCAAAATATTACACGTGATAACATTTTAGAACTAGGAAATCAGGCGAGAGAAATATTAGTTGTTAGCCCTGAAACCATAACATACATAAACACTTCAATTGACTCCGCCTTATTAGGTATATCATCCCTATATAACAGAATGTTACTACTTGCAGACGCTGTATATCAACAGTTTAATACACCACCTTTTGAATCTAAGGTAGATGACTTTGTTAAGCAACATCTAACTAAAATTATTGATATAAAAAAATTTATGGATGCTAAGGTGGGTGTGTGTAGACATCGTTCGCTTTTATTTAAATTATTATGTGATAAAGCTGAAATACCATGTCGTTTAATAAGAGGACAAGCATTTAATTACCATGGGTGTTTTAGTATAAATCATGCTTGGAACATTGTTCGTATTGATGGTAAGAGTTATGGTATTGATATTATGAATCCTAATCCTTTGAAGACTGATATTACGAGATATATTATAGCTGAAGAAAAAGAATCGGTTTATCTTATGCCACGATTATTTATTAATGAAAAAGATTTTAAAGACTACTATGCATCAAATGTATTAAAAAATATGGGTGATTTTGACTAATGTGACAACTGCTATTAACACATATATCTAAATATTGTTATAATAAAAGTAAGGAATAATTGAATAATAAACCATATAAATCAATAATATTAGTATTATTAATATGGAATCTATGCCTATTAGAAGATATGTAAATGCTGACAATTCTTGTTTGTTTTCTACTATAGCATATTTAATTGATACAAATAATTTTAACGAAAATAGTGGTTTAATCTATCGCTTAATGGTGGTAGATTATATCAAAGATGGTAATATTTCACAAGATATTTTAGGTGTATCTAAAGATGAATATATTACTAAAATAGCTGATCCTAAATCATGGGGTGGCGCAATTGAATTAAAATTATTTTCTGATATATTTCAAGTTCAAATTGCTAGTTTAGATGTAATGACTGGAAGGATGGATTTATTTGGAGAAACAGAACAATATGAGAAAAGAATTTATATAATGTATAATGGAGTACATTATGATCCACTAGTTATGAATTATGATGAAATAGCTGATACAGAAACAGACTTGACTATATTTCCAATTGATGATGATACTAAATTAATAATGTTCAAGGATTATGTTGAAAGTATTAGAGCAAAAGGTGATTATTTTGATCCATCTAAAATACAAAACTTTCAATGTAGTGATTGTCAAGAAATATTTAATGATGAAAAAGACGTAATGACACATGCAGAAGCCAATAATCATTGGAATTTTGCCCATGTGTAATGCAATGCAATGCAATCAGGATTGCATTGCTTTCCATTAAAACTTCTTGTAATTACATCATTAACAAGCGACGCAAGTCAGGTATCAGTATTGTTAACAACAGTTGTCATAAATATGAATAGGGTTTATTAACATTATAATGAGTTATTATAATGTTAATAGTTTAGTGTATTTATTAATTTATAAAAGCATACCAGTATCAACCATACCACCTTTCATTCCTTTACGGGAACGTCTGCGAGAACGTCTTTTGGATGATTTTTTGCTTCCTTTACGGCTAGCTTTACGGCTGGCTTTTTTGCTTACTTTTTTGGATGCTTTACGGGAACGTCTACGTTTACCTCCGATTTGGCTACCGCCTTTTTGGGATTTACGGGAACGTCTGCGAGAACGTTTTTTAGATGATTTCTTGGAACCTTTGCGGCTAGCTTTACGGCTGGCTTTTTTGCTTACTTTTTTGGATCCTTTACGGGAACGTCTACGTTTACCTCCGATTTGGCTACCGCCTTTTTGGGATTTACGGGAACGTCTGCGAGAACGTTTTTTAGATGATTTCTTGGAACCTTTGCGGCTAGCTTTACGGCTGGCTTT
>Ga0233439_10000417_pt1 | contig 65092 bp, 51 predicted proteins | sample SI_123_September_6_FD_182713 | JGI IMG/M metagenome (GOLD analysis project Ga0233439, IMG submission 182713) | Seawater microbial communities from Saanich Inlet, British Columbia, Canada - SI_123_September2016_100_MG | ecosystem: Environmental > Aquatic > Marine > Inlet | place: Canada: British... | reverse complement strand
TCGGTTCAAAACCCCAGCCTGTCGGGCAAGGCGACATGCAGATGAACATACGAGGTCCTTTCAATTCATTTGCCCGGGCAAACTTGTTCGACAAATCAATGGGCTCGCGCGGAGATACCGTTGCCAGGTAAACTGGCTTCTGTGCTTTCCAGATTTCAAACAGGTCTTTTTTATTTATTTCCGTTCCTGCTTCATGTTCATCCGTACGGGGTGTCGTCTGGGTCGCGCCGCCATAGGGAGACGCTGCCGACAACTGGAACCCGGTATTTCCATAAGCCTCGTTGTCGTAGCAGAAATAGATGAAATCCAATCCCCGATGAATCGCCGCCGAGGTGGCCCCGAGTCCGATATCGTTGGAAGAACCGTCACCGGCAACCACGATCACCTGAAGGTTTTCTTTTTCCTCCAACCCCCGATGCCGCATACGAATATCCAGAGCATCGCGAACACCTTGCGCCGCCGGCACCGGCCCACCCATGGTGGTGTAGAGCCAGGAACCTTGCAACGGCGTGAACGGATAGACCGAAAGCAGAGTGAAACATCCTGCGGCGTTGCAAATCAAAAAATCATCACCCAGTTCCTTCAATCCCAGCCTCAGCCCTTCCAGTCCTCCGCATCCTGCGCAAAGTCCGGTTCCCGGAGCAATGGCTTCATGAGGATGAAGGTCTTTTATTTTTTTATGAACGCCCGTTAAAACTTTCATGATAACGCCTCTTTCGGTTTCGCAATCTGCTGAAGCCGGTTGAAGCCGCTCACGTCTCCTTCGTCATACAAATAAAGCGGCGTTTCCATATCCGGTTTATCCAGATGCTCAATGATGGCCATGAAATCCTGATCCTCTATATCCTTGCCTCCGAGCCCACCGATGACCGACAGGATTTTTTCAGGCCGGTCTTCACGAGCGTAAAGAGACGTGACAATTTCCGGATAGGTAATTCCTCCCATACCCGGGGCCAGGTTTTGATCAATCACGGCAACCTTGGCGTGGCCTCCAAGGGCAGAGGCAATGGCCTCGCTCGGGAAGGGCCTGAAAAGTCTCAGCTTAAGCAAACCAGCCTTAATCCCTTGTCGGCGAAGCTTTATAACCGCTGATTTTCCTTTGGTAGCGAAGGAATTGCTCATCACAAAAACATACTCCGCATCATCAAGATGAAACGCTTCGACAGGCTCGTAGAGCCGTCCAAAATATTTTTCAAAATCCTGGGCCGTCTGATTGAAACACTTTTCCGCATTACGGGAAGCCAACTCCTGTTGGAGCTTGAAGCTGGTATAAGTCGCCCCACCAAAAACCGCTGACGCCCGGGCCATTGGTCGCGAAGCCTGGAACACCGGTTGCGTGGCCGTGTACAGGGGTAGGAAGTTGCGGACCACCTCTTCGTCTGGAATCAAAACCGGTTCGCGCGTGAACGACAGATAAAATCCATCCATGTTGACCAGAACCGGCAGGCAAACTTCCGGGTCCTCGGCGATCCGGTACCCCATCAGGATAAAATCAAACACTTCCTGGCAGGTTTCGGCGTGCAGTTGAATCAAGCCACAGTCTCGAGTGCTCATGACATCGTTATGATCCGGCTCAAGGGTGATCGGGGTAGCCAGAGCCCGGGACACATTGACAATGACCATCGGCGTTCTCCAACCAGAAATGGTGTAGAGGGATTCCATCCCATGCAGAATTCCCTGGCTCGAAGAGGCCGTAAAAACCCGCACCCCGGTAGCTCCCGCAGAGCCCGCCGCCATGAACATGGAATGTTCCGAGTCCATATTGGTGAATTTCCCCTGCAGGGTTCCATCGGCAAACCATTTGGCCAGGGTTTCAATAATTTCGGTTTGCGGGGTAATGGGAAACGCCGGAACATACTCCACCCCTGCCATTCGGGCTCCCCACGCCGCCGCTTTGTTTCCCGTCAACATTATTTTCGTTTTCATGGAAACGTCCCCGTTTCTTTTACCGTGTGAATAAAATGACCCGGGCATTCCTGAGCACAAATCAGGCAACCCTTGCAATGGTCATAATCTATCTCCGGCCTGCCGTCCGGGTCTACCCCAATGACACCATCCGGGCAACGGGCATAGCAGATCAGGCAGTTATTACATTTTTCGTAATCGATCTCGGGTCTCTCCACTCGCCAGTTTCCAGTTTTTCGCAATGCCATGTTGCCCGGCTCTAAAATAATGGGGGCCCCATCAACAACTGGTAGCTGAGAAGGAAAAACCAGTGATTTTGCGGTTAAACCTTTTTCTTCCCTTTGTGAAACAGCTACGGGCTGGATCATTTCGAAAATTTCACGGGCCAAATCGAGATTGCGTTGCAACAGTTGGGAAGAGATTCCCTGCTGGGTCAATTCATCCTCTACAGCCCGAAGAAGACACTTCAATTCAATGTTTCCCAGCAGGCGAGCCCCCACTGCGGAAAGCGCGGAACTGTATACCGTCCTGTTATTGAGATGCTGGAAACAAAGATCGGTCAGATTGGTCGTCGTTACCGAGAATTTCTGCGATAACACTTCCGGTACCTGGGCAGAGTTGACGAAAACAACCGTGGAAGGCTCCGCCCCGCAAAGAGGGGCAGACTGAGGGTCGTTCAGCAGAGTTTCATCCCCAATCAGAATGATATCTGGAGAGGAAATCGGACCGCGTTCAAGAATAGGGTCTTCAGAGATGCGAGTGAAAGCAATGACCGGGGCACCTCTTCGCTCTGCCCCGTAAAGTGGAAAATCCTGAGCCTGGAACCCAGAATAAAAACCAGCACTGCCTAAAATCTGGCTGGCTGTTTTTATCCCCTGCCCTCCGCGACCATGTATGCGTATTCGCCACATTTGGCCCTCGCTCAGTTAAATGTATCAATTAGTCTCTATATATAAGACACCGCATAAAGTGAAATATTCCTCATATATAAAATGGGTCCAAATGGCAGGATTTTCTATACCCTATCTACTGATTTTCGCTGTCTTGCACGGAATAAATCGCCTTGTAACGTCTTTCCAGGCTCTGCGCCTCGACAGGTTTGCCCATTTTTTGAAGCAAATAGGCATAATGCTCGAGAATATTTGCAACAAGCGAGTGCTCTTTACCCAGAGACTCTTCCAGAATCTTTAAAGCCCGTTTTAATAAAGATTCGGCTTCTTCGTAGTTACCGCGCATCCGGTAGTTGCCCGCCAGATTATTGAGTCTCAAAGCCACATTAAGGTGCTTCGGTCCGAATTTTTTTTCATCTATTGCAAGACTGCGTTTGAGCACCCGCCCGGCCTCGACAAATTTGGATTGGACCTGGTAAATTTCGGCCAACTGATTGAGGCTGAAAGAGAGACGATGGTCATCGTCATAAAACGTTTCCGCCAATTTAAGGGCCTGCACGAAATGCTTTTCCGCCTCAGCGTAGTGGGATTCCCGAAAGGCGGACAAAGCCTTGTTATTATGGCCTTCCCATGTTTCCGGTTGGCTGAAATAGCTGTTGAGGTAAAGTAATGAGCCCGCTACCGCTACAAAAATAGCAACAAGTTTTGTTGGGGTCATGGAAACCGTTGAGCCTCAGTGTATGTGGTTGACCTGTTCATTTTCAATCCTCCAGTAAAGATTCAAATCTCTCTGAACAATGGCTAAAATTCCTCCCTGAATAAGAATCAAGACCATTTCCCAAAAAATATAAAAAGGTACTGTCATCGGCAGAACCTTTTTCAACCCGCTGAGAATAAAAAATCCCAGGATAATGGTCGTAACCGAAAAGGACTTTGTCAGTTTCTTTTTCAGAAAACCCGAGAATATCTGAAATTGAAAAAATAAAAAGGCCGCTTCTGTTCCCGCAATAACCAAATCGAAAGAAATATCGGTCACCGGGTTGGGCCCGTGTATATCCAAAGCTTTCTGGATAACACCGTAAATAAAATAAGGCAGAATTGTAAACACGAACAACCCCAGCGCCAGCAGTTCCGGGTTGAGTTTTAATTTTTTATAACTGACAAAGTCCCGATAATTTCCCAGAAACCAGAAATACAGGTAGAGCCCGAAAGTCACCTGATAAAAAACCAGAAAAAGTTTTATTGGCATGCCGCAAAACGGGACTTTGGGTAGTCTTTTATATTGGGAAATAATTTTTGAGGAAAATATTTCCCGGACCGATTTTATTTTTCCGCTTTTTTTATCGACCAGATTGTCTTCGGGAACCAGCTTTCCCATCGACAGCAAACTGCGAATATCCCTCAGGTGCAAAGGAACCTTTTTTCGGCGGCCTTTAAGCGGGAAATATTGTTTTGCAGAAAATTCAATAACGGCCGAAAGTTTTTCCAGTTCCCTCTTGGCTTTCAATCCCAGATAAATGCCTAAAAAAATGATCGCAAAAATCAGGTAAATGGACCAGATGGTATTGGAAAAAGCGGCGGTATCATAAAGGCCATGTAGCGTTATCACCACCACAAGGCCGTGAATCAGGTGCCTGACGCGGTTGGTGCTGAACTTCGCCCGGCCCATAAAATAGCCCAGGATGATGCCGAAGAAAGCATGCCCCGGCACCGCTGTGACCATTCTAAACATCCCCACCGTTTGCCCATATTGCAGGACATATATGATATTTTCCACAGTGGCGAATCCGCAACCAATCATCCCGCCATAAATAATTCCATCAAAGGGTTCGTTAAACTCCCGCTCATCAAAAACAAACGCCTTCAAAAATAGAAATTTGCACAACTCCTCCGCAAGAGCCACCCCGAAGAACGCATAAAAGATAGTCTTCGGCCAGAATAGCGGGGAATGCTCATCCTGCAAGGCCTGTATGCCTAAAACTTCTTCGGCAATGCCTTCAAAATAATAGGTTGGCAAAACCGCCAAACCACCAAGGAAAAAACTTTTAAGCACCAGCTTCCCGGGCTCCCGGTCCCACTTGTCGGAATAGTAGATAAAAACGGCGATGGCAACACCCGGACCCATAGCAACGTAAAGCAGTCTAAGCGTTTCCATACCATCACTCATAAGGAGCCTTTCATCGTAAGCCTGTAATAGAGTTTCCCTTCAAATCTATATATTCTGCCTGGGGGTTTTTAGGCAGTCCCGGCATCCTCAGTATGTCTCCCGTTAGAGGGATGAGAAATCCGGCTCCGGCGGCAATTAAAATTTCCCGCACCGTAACACTGAAATGTTCCGGCCTGCCTCGAAGTTTAGGATTGTCCGACAAAGAGGCCGGGGTTTTGGCAATGCAGACAGGAAGGTTCTGGTAGCCAAGTTTTTCGATAGACCGGAGATCCCTTTCGGCTTTTTGGGTGTATTTAATTTCATCGGCCCCATACATTTTGCTGGCAATTTTCCAGATTTTTGTTTTCACATCTTCATTCCAGTCATAAAGCGGACAGAAAGGCTGAAGTTTTTTTTCTGCGTGAAAGATAACCTTCTCGGCCAGTTCTATTCCGCCTTCCCCCCCTTCTGCAAAAACATTGCTCACCGCGAAAGGAACCCTGTTCTCACAATGCTTTTGAATAACGGCAATTTCCTCAGGATAATCTCCCTCAAAGCGGTTGAGACAAACAATAGGGGGTTCGCAGAACTGTTTGATATTTTCCACGTGCCGATCCAGGTTGGGCAGTCCCTTTTGCACAGCCTCGGGATTTAATTTTTCAAGGTCGGACTTTTCAACACCGCCATGAGACTTCAGCGCCCTGCAAGTCGCAACCAAAACCACCGCTGCGGTATCGAGTCCTGCTCCCTTACACTTGATATCGAAAAACTTTTCCGCCCCTAGATCGAAACCAAACCCAGCCTCCGTGATCGTCCAGTCGGAAAGAGCCAAGGCCATTTTAGTTGCCAGAACTGAGTTGCAGCCATGGGCGATGTTTGCAAAAGGCCCTCCATGAATGAACGCCGGTACGCCCTCAGTGGTTTGCACGAGATTGGGGAGCAGGGCATCTTTCAAAAGTGCCATCATCGCTCCCGCAGCATTTAACGATTTTGCGGTGATAGGCTCTCCTTGATACGTGAAGGCGACCAGAATATTTTCCAGGCGGGATTTAAAATCCTCATAACTTTCCGCGAGACATAAAATCGCCATGATTTCAGAAGCGGCAGTGATATCAAACCCCGATTCGCGGGGAACGCCCTGCAAAATGCCTCCCAGTCCGATAACAATATTGCGCAGGGCACGATCGTTCATATCCATGACACGCCGCCAGATGACACGCCTCGGGTCTATGTCCGACAAGCCTTCATGATAAATCTTGTTATCCAGCATCGCGGACAACAGATTATGGGCGGAGGTAACGGCATGAAAATCGCCGGTGAAATGCAAGTTGATATCTTCTCTTGGCAAAACCTGGCTCAACCCGCCGCCGGTAGCCCCACCCTTCATACCCAGGCAGGGCCCCAGGGAAGGTTCTCTGAGTGCCAGGCAAACCGATTTGTTGAGCCGGGCCATCGCCTGGCCCAGACCGATGGTCGTGGTGGTTTTTCCTTCTCCTGCCGGAGTAGGTGTGATGGCCGATACCAAAACCAGTTTTCCTCTTGCGGGAAATTTTTCCAGCACCTCAAGGCGAACCTTGGCTTTATCCGTTCCATAGGGAATGAGATCGGATTCGGTCAGCCCCAGTTTTCTGGCAATTTCAAGGATCGGTTCCATAACTAACAAAATGTGTCAGGCAGAAAGTTCCGGCCAAGTTTATATTTCGCCCATCTTAACTCTTTTAAGTCTTAGATCATAATCAGATCAAAAAATTCCATAAAGCACCCGACTTATAGCAAATTCAAGGTAAAACTTTATTAATTAATGGATTATACATCCGTAGAGGAATATATTAATTAGAGGGAATATCCTATATATATGGGACCTATTCATTCTAAAACCTGATTGCGAGAAAAATCATGCTGAGTGCACCGATAGACCGTAATAAGGAACCGGAACCGGAAAAACAAATAAGCCGGATCAATTCTCCTTACTGGACCCTTCCCGCCAATGGAGGGCTCGGTTCGCCGCAAAACGCCAGAGTATCTCATTCCAGTGAAGGCATCATTTTGAGGGTGAGGGATACCCGTATGGCGGAACGCCGTGAAAATCCTTCTCCACCTGAATCCTTGGAGCGGCGCACAAGGGATAACCGGAAAAAGGACTCCCGGTGGAATAATGTAAGCCATCACGTTCTGGTCATTGCTATAGAACGCCAAGCCGGCGAACCTGAACCCTGGAAGACCGGAGATCGCGTATCAGTGGTTCCTAAAACCCGAACTGCCGCACCCGTAGACACACCACCCCCACCCACCGACACCGGAACGGACAAACCGCCTCTGCTGACTAAAGATGAAGGGGACTATGTACTGCACCTGAGCAAACCTTACCCCGATGAACGCTAAAGACAGCAATTAACGCTCACATTAGATACAACCACTATCTGTATTTAGTTCTTTGCAGTTTTTTATCAAAATATATAATGGAAGCGGAAATTGAAATAGCCATGGCTATCAGGCCTATGGCCGTAAGTAGATGGCTAAGTAAATCCGGAGCGAGAAGCAACAAGAGCCCCAGCTCAAGCATCATCATTCCGGAAACCAGTTTCAGAATGCGCCCTTCTTTTTCGCTCAACTTGCGAGCCCCAAGCGTTTTGGTGAAGAACAGCACAATCACCATCAATGGGATTACATAAATAATATTGTAAAACACCAAGTAAAGATAATAGCCCGGTGGTGTCAGATCATTAAGTGTAAGGATTCGGGTAAAAACCATTGGGAACCCTGAAGTACACAGCAATTCATATGAATTGGCCACAATGGCCAGCATTACGGTTCCCAGAATCACAGTTGGCGTACTCGATGCATTCACCAGTCCTCGAACTCTTCCATAGAGGCCTGGTTTTGCATTGTCCGGTATGGACAGAGAAACCCCTTTCTCAAATAAAAAATAATCTTTTATATTAATTAAAGAAACCCCTATCGCGATGACAGCCGCGATTACGGTTATTGTCCTTAACTCTCCCAGGTAAAGAAAAATATTTAACCAGGCCGCCATGAAGATAAAGTAAACGAACCCGGAAAAGAAAACAAAAATCCCGCCAATCAATAGTATTCTTTTTCGGTCTTTGGCGTTAACCAGCAAACTCAACATTAACAATAAAACGAAAAACGCGCAGGGGTTGAACGCATCCAACCCTGCAATGATGATCGTAAAAACAGGTAAGGACATGCTCTCTGGTTCAAATTCCCCAAGGAATGGAATGGAAAACCGGGTTCCTTCCGCTTCTGCGGCCTTATCGGATACTTCTTTCTTGCCTTGAACAAGAGATGTCCTGCAACTTAACAGCTGATTACGTAAATGAGCTCCCGTTGTTTGGTCATTGAGATAGCCAATCACAACCTGTTCGCAAAACAAAAAAGCCGGCACTCCAAATTTCCCCTCCCCGATTTTCTTTGAAAGAAACTCATACAGGGCCGCATTTTCCCGATTTTCACTTATTTCGTAGGAATCGAGTTCTAGCCAGTCGTAAGATTGGACCAGGCCGCTAATAAAAGGCTTAGCTTTTCGGCAATGCGGGCAGGTTTTCGACCAAAAGAAATGAAGCCGTATTATTTTTGTTCCTTCAGGTGTTACTCTGGTCCAAGGTGAGTCAGTTAGTTCGGCGGAAACAGGATGCAAAAACAGAGTCGCCAGCAATAGAGTAATCAATGAAAAAGTTTTAGAATAGGAAACCATTGGTATCGACCAGCAAACAAAATTTTTCCAGAATAAAAGTTCGGCTTATCATATCTTGTTATACAAACCGTTTAAAGGTAATGATTTAGATATAGGGGGACCCATGAGCACTCCGCCATATTATTTGTTGTTGTTTTCAATGTTTTTAAATTTTATAGTTGTTGCAAACTCTATCAATAAGCCCAAGGCCGCCATTCCAGTATCATTCTCCGGGATTTCGATCATAGTACAGGGACTGGTCATGAGAGTTATCGCCATTAACTAGGAGGTGGGAGATGAAGAAACAAAACTTGGTTTTTATAATTACCTTGGTTTGCGCTTTTGGATTTTTAAGCTCTTTCGCATTTGCAGACGTAGCCCAGAGAGCGGTGAAAATAATTAAACCCGCGCATAAAGCCGTCGTCTCCTCTCCAGTCGAAATTTGCATGGAAGTGTATGATTTGGTAGTAGAACCGGCAAAAAACGGAGTCAATGAAGGAAAGGGGCACCATCATCTCATGGTGGATATCAACCTACCCTCCAGCTTTGGGATGGCCAAGGCCCTGGCAAAGGATTCCAAATATATTCATATGGGCGATGGCTCTTCCTGCAAAACATTGACCCTGAGGACCGGTCGGCATTTTATCCGAACTCTTTTTGCCAGGGGGAACCATGTTCCTTATGACCCCCCTATTTCAGATGTGATTGTGATTGATGTCAAATAAGGCCCTGGCAAGCAGAACAGGAACTGTTGTGGATTCTAGAAATGATAACCTTGCTATGGCCCCATTTACTCCATTAGCATTAGCCAAATATGTTCAATCATATAGAAAGCAAAGTATCTCATTATGAAAATCTCAAACCCTTTAAAGTCTTTTTCAGTTTTATTTTTCGTTATTTTGGGAATACTTTGGGTGTTTATGGAGCAGGGCATCGCCAACGAAACCCCAACCCCTTTTGATTCAAATAACAGGTCCATGAAGCCTGGACAAAAAGATACTCTTGTCCTGGCACATCGTGAATGTCAGAAGGAGAATGAAACTCATTGCCGAGGAGTGGGCCGCATGGGCTGTGGTCGGGGAGGCCAGGGCCATCGAGGTGGAATGGGTTGTGAGCGTGGAGGAATGGGCCGTCATGAAGGAATGCGGCATGGGATGAGACACGGCATGGGTCGGGGACCTGGAGTGGCTGGTGAAGCCCAATGCCCACAATCAAGATCCACCGCCATAGCTCCTGAACTTCTATACAATAAAACCAATCCTCTTGAAAACACTTTGGGTAATATAGAAAAGGGCCGCTTGCTTTTTGAGCTGGATGCTCAACCCAGTTGCACTGCATGCCACGGCTCAGGGGACGGATTGGGAATGATGAGTGGCGGGTTGAATCCTCCTCCAAGAAATTTCACCTGCAAGGAAACGATGGAAAACATTTCGGACGGACAATTATTTTGGATCATCCAGAATGGTTCCTCCGGAACGGCGATGCCGGCTTTTTCCAACTTAAATAATGAACAAATCTGGCAACTGGTTCTTTTTCTGCGAACCCTTGCTAATTAATATTTAGTTGGCCCTTTGTCTGAAAATCGGCGATCTGCTTAAAAAGAAATGAAAAACTGGAATAGTTTAAAAACATTAGGCTTTGTAGTAGCGGTCTTTTGTTACGCAGAGGTCTGCTGGGCTGAGCCTACAAACATCACAGTCCGGGTGATCAGTAGAGATGCCAAGTTCATCGGCAACAATATGGGCGGTGTAAAGATCACCCTCAAGGATGCACAAACGGGAGAACTGCTTACAGAGGGTAAAACCCAGGGCGGTACTGGGGATACCACACGCATTATGAAGCAGGACCTTGCCCGAGGCTTCGCTTTATCTACCGAAGACGCGGCCAAGTTCTCGGCAACCCTTGATCTGGAGGAACCACGTCTTATTGAGGTGACTGCATTTGGCCCCTTGGCGAAACAAACATCCGCAAATCGCGTTTCTGCTACCCAGTGGGTAGTTCCGGGCAAACACCTGACGGGAGGAGATGGATGGCTTCTTCAAATGCCGGGTTTTGTGGTTGAGGTATTGACTCCTTCCAGGGACTTCAAACTGGAAGGTGGACCAGAGATGGTTGAGCTTAAAGTAAATGTGACGATGATGTGTGGTTGTTCAATTGAACCGGGTGGGCTTTGGGATGCGAATCGCTATGAAGTTAAAGCCCTTATTAAAAGGAATGGTAGGGTTGCTGGGAGTACTACTTTAACCTATGCTGGAGTGAAAAATCAGTTTTCAGGAACCTTGAACGTAGAAGAACCTGGAACCTATGAAGCTGTTATCTATGCTCATGACCCAAACAATGGGAACACAGGTTTGGACAAGGTAACTTTTATAGTTTCCAAGTAAGGAATTTCGAGAAAAGCAATTATGCTCTCCCGGGTGAATCGGCTTTGACAAAAGTGGCCGGTAATAAGAAATGGAGCTTAAAAACAGGGAGACAACTTTATGAGAAAAATAGGGATCTTAATTGGCATATTATTTTCTGCTGTATTAGCCATTAATTCTTTTGCCGAAGATAAAGCTCATAGGATGAAGGAAGGAAGCCATCATGAAATGCACTCCGCTGAAGATGCAAGGATCTCTCTGGGTCTTTCCCCGGCCATGAAGCAACATCAACTGGCGAATATGAGAGCCCATGTTGAAGCGGTGCAATCAATTATCGGGTTTTTGTCGGAAGGTGCATTTGATAAAGCATCTGATATAGCCTATTCAAAGCTGGGTTTAACAGAAGAAATGAAAAAAATGTGCAATAGCTTTGAAAACGAGACTTTCAAGAATTTGGGATTGGCCTTTCACAAAAGTGGAGATGCGTTAGGTGAGACATTAAAAACAAAAGATATAACTAAGTCTCTTGGTGCATTGAATACGACCATGACCTATTGTGTTCAGTGCCACTCCACTTTTCGGCAGTAAATATATTTCTTAAACATAGGACGTAATAAAAAAATTTAGTACTATTATTTGTTCACTCCCTATGCTTTTATCACTACGACCTTGGAAGCGATTAAGGGGCAAGTGTAATTAGCGTTTGAAAATTTTCAGAGTTTGATCATTATGAAAAGAACTTTTGAAATAAACGATAATTTCAGATCTAAAGTCCCTTTTGCAGTTCTTTCCTGTTTCTCCAGTGCAATTTACAGGCCCCTTATACGGTTGCTCATGACCAAAATTAATTTCTAGAGATACCTTAAAAGCATTTACCTGAAAACAGGCCTACATTAGTTAACAGGATACTCTTTGTGGAGAAATCACTATGAAAGCCCTGGTTCTGGATATCAACGAATGGGAAACCGCAAAGGGAATGAATCTGACCGATGTGCCCGAACCGGAACTTGATGAAACCCGATGCCCTGCCGATTCCAACAAATGCCTTATCAAACCCCTTTACACCGGTTTTTGTGGCTCCGATAAAAGCATCTGGTTTCGCCATGCGTTCAAAGAAATGATTTTCGACTCGCTGAACCGGGAAAACAGGGACTACAGAATTTGCGGGCACGAACTTTTGGGAGAAATTATCGAAGCCGGTTCTTATTCCCAAAACCATTACGGTTACAAGCCGGGCGACATCGTTTCCACAGAATCTCACATCTTCTGTGGTCGTTGCCACCAGTGCAAAATTGGCGATGCCCATGTCTGCTCGGACCACCTCATTATAGGAATCTCTACCGATGGCTGTTTTGCCGAACAGGTCAAACTGCCAGCAAAAGAGTTGTGGCGAACCGATCTGGATAAAATTCGCCCCGAAGTCGCCGCTATTCAGGAACCTCTGGGAAACGCAGTGCATGCCTGCAGTCGGGTGGACCTGCGCGGAAAAACCGTGGCAGTGTTCGGATGCGGAACGATCGGACTCTTCACCATTCTTGTCGCCCGGGCAATGGGCGCGACAACGATCATTGGTGTCGATCCCTCAAAAGCTAATCTAAAAATAGCGGAAGAACTTGGCGTGGACGCAACATTAAAGGTCTCCTCAGATCCGACAAAAACGCCCGGCCCTGCACCGGACCATGAAATCGCCGAAAAAATCCGAAAGCAATGCTTCGGAGAAGGTGTTGACGTGGCCTTTGAAATGTCCGGGAGCAATCAGGCCTTGAATACGGCGATTGCCTCCACCCGCGCCGGTGGAGATATTATTTTGTTCGGCCTTTCCTCTGGCGACTATACCCTGACAAATTTTCAAGATATCATCCTGCACGGAAAATCCATGCACAGCGTTGTCGGACGAAAGGTTTTCCAGACCTGGTACATTGCCAGCAACCTGTTGATGTCCCGAGGCCATTCCCTGCAAGATAAAATTTACGATGTCATTTTAAATAAGGGAAAGGGAACCGTTTTCCCGTTTAAGGATTTCGATAAAACTCAATTTGAAAAAGCCATCACTGCGCACCCCAAAATCATATTGAAATATGACTGACAAGAGCACAGACAGTTTCCACGCACATTTTCGGTCCCAACTGAAATAATTCAGGGGGAGTTGAACTATATTATGACTGACAAGAGCACAGACAGTTTTTATGCACACCTTCAATCCGAACTGAAAACGATTCAGGAGTCCGGCCTGTATAAGGATGAACGTGTACTACTGTCGCCACAGGGAGTCCATCTTTCCACTGCCACGGGAGGAACCGTTCTAAATTTTTGCGCCAACAATTATCTCGGGCTGGCCAACCATCCGGAAATCATCGACTCTGCTCGTCACGCTCTAGAACAATATGGTTACGGCATGGCTTCGGTGCGATTCATTTGTGGAACCCAGGAAATCCACAAACAACTGGAGCAAAAGATTTCCGAGTTCCTGCAAACCGAAGACACCATCCTCTACTCCTCATGCTTCGATGCCAACGGCGGGCTGTTTGAAACCCTGCTGACAGAAAAGGACGCTGTGATCAGCGATCGGCTGAACCATGCCAGCATCATTGACGGGGTACGCCTTTGCAAGGCAAACCGGTTTCGCTACAACCATGCTGACATGGATCATTTGGAAACCCAGTTAAAAAGGGCACAAAAATACCGGCACCGGATCATCGCCACCGATGGGGTTTTCAGCATGGACGGCGATGTCGCCCCGCTGGAAGAAATTTGCGATCTGGCAGACCGTTATGGTTCACAGGTTATGGTCGATGACTCCCATGCCACAGGCTTTTTCGGCAACACCGGCCGCGGCAGTGTTGAGTACCGACATGTCATGAAGCGCGTGGACATCATCACTTCAACCTTTGGCAAGGCATTGGGCGGAGCTTCAGGCGGATTCACCAGTGGACCAAAAGAGGTCATCGACCTTTTACGTCAGCGGTCACGCCCTTACCTGTTTTCCAACAGTTTGTCACCTGTCATCACCGCAACCACTCTCAAAGCCATTGACCTCATTTCAAGTTCCCTGGCATTAATAAATAAACTTCGCGACAACGTGAAATACTTCCGCTCCGCAATTTCCGGGGCGGGATTCGATATCAGGCCCGGGGACCACCCCATCATCCCGATCATGATCGGCGATGCGTCAGTGGCAAAAAATATGGCCGATCAGTTACTGGAAGAAGGCATCTACGTGATCGCCTTCAGCTATCCGGTCGTACCCAAAGATACCGCACGAATCCGCATCCAGATTTCCGCCGCCCACGAGAAGGCCCACCTTGACGAAGCAGTATCTGCTTTCAAGAAAATCAAAACCAAAAACACAAGCCCTTGAACCTTTTATGAGCCCGTTATGCCCCGAATGGAGTAGCAAGGGGGCAAGAGTGGGTGTATAATGGTGCCTATCCGTAAATCTTATCGAGCGTCGCCATGTCCAGGTACAGGCAAACCGTGTTGAGATGGATTTTTATCCTCTTCCTGCTTTTTTTATGGGCCGGTCCGGCATGGGGAGCGGTTTATAAATGGAAGGATGAAAACGGTCGTTTGCATTTCACCGATGACATCACCAACGTCCCCAAAGAATACAGGCCCCACTACACCAACAAAAAACCCAAACCAAGAAAGAAAACCGAAAAACCTAAAACCAGCCTGGGCAAAAACTTGAAAAAGAGTAGCTCCGCACGGAGCCAGCAAGGCATCAAGCCAGGGTACGGAGAAGTCAACCCGGGAATGGGGCAAATGGAACAGGAAGAGTTAGCCAGGGAACTGGAACGCAGTATGGAGGAGCTCGCCGAAGAACTGGGCAAGGCATTCGAAGGTATGGGCCAGGAGTACTAAAATTGAACGTGTAATCATCATGTCCAAAAATAGACAGTCCCTATTGAGGTGGATTTTTATCCCCTTCCTGCTTTTTTTATGGGCCGGCCCGGCATGGGGAGCGGTTTATAAATGGAAGGATGAAAACGGTCGTCTGCATTTCACCGATGACATCACCAAAATTCCTCTCGAACACAGACCCCACCACACCAACAAGAAACCAAAAAAGAAAATCGAAAAACCTGAAACCAGCACAGGCAAAAACTTAAAAAAGGGAGGCACCTCGCTGGGACAAGGGATGGAGCAAGGCATGGGGCAACTGGCCGAAGGTCTGGCTGAAGGTCTGACCAAAGCGTTCGAGGGTATGATGGGTGAAGGATTTGGAGAGTTGATGCAGATCGCAGAAGCCAACAAACCCGATGATATGGAGAAAACCACCTTCAGCAGTAAGGAAGAAGAAATAGAGCACAAATTGCAGCAATTTTTAATCGGCATGTTTTTAATGTGCCAGTTCCAGTTCATCATGGAGAAGTCCACGACCTGCTCAGACAAGGGAATGGAAATCGATGAAAAAAAATGGGGCGATTTCAAAGATTATGTTGGCGAAATTTCACCACGCCAAAATACCCGCACCAATTTACTGATCCGGGCATACCATAAAAACTCCGGTGAAGTCTGGCAAATCACCGAGGACGGCAAAAGCTCGGTTAAAAAAGTCCCCAAGGAAAATAAAAAGAAGAAAATCTGAATTTATGAAGTTGCTAGCAGATTGAGCGATGACAACGCACCACCGCCCGGAGGAAAAACGAAAGACTGGTTAAATGGAGGAGAGTAAAATTGTATAAGAGGACGTTCTGTTTTTGCACCTGTAGTCAATAATGGACTTGACCCCTTATTGAATGACGGTATCATTCGTGGGGGAGCCGAAGAGAATATAGCGCTAGGACTCAACTGGTACGTCAATCCCCTGATTCACTTTACAACCAATGTGGTTTTCATCGACACCGATCCCATCGCCGGGAACACAAATGCCACCGCATACCAGATGCGGGCACAGATTGAATTTTGAAAGCAATTCGATGAACAAGTTGTTGTACGTTGCTTCCGATATTCCGATATTCCGTTTTCACGGCACACACCCTTGATTATTCGTCCGCCTTCAACCTCACTCAAGACTTTGATGATCTGAGTTTCGGCATAACGGATCTTCTTCATTAGCGTTCTCCTTTTTACTTCGCATCGTGGAGTAGAACTCTAATTATCACTGGTACTATTTTAAGGGTGGGTTACATCAATGGCGATAGGAAACCCCATAGCAGGGTTGCCAGTTCTTTATGTTTAATGCATCAGGCCTCCTGTTTTAACTTGCAAATTCAATACGCTGACTTGACAATATTATTAACTAACTTCTTCTCAATCCCAACAGAATGATACGTTATGAGCATTCTCATTATGGACGAATTAGACAAATTCGTAGCGATTTGATGGCATGATTTTGAATAAATTTTATGAAGCACAAAGGTCGCAGGTTATCTGAGAAACCAGAGATTATTACTTGCGATCAGGAAGAAGGACAGGGTATGAAGGAACAAAATGTAATACAGGTTTCCATGAGCCAACGCTTGACCCTGGCAATAGCCTTGGCAATGACCTTTATCGTAGTGTTGATTGCCACTGGTTTTTACCAGTATACGGCTACTGGATTGGAAAAAACCTTTAATCGCAAGGTCGAGCAAAATTTATCCTATCTGGACGGGGCCCTCGCCCCTCTATTGTGGAACTTTGACCACGATACTATAGCTCGGGTAGCTGAAACAGCTATGCGGAGCGAACTTGTCGTTGGTGTGACTATTCGAGGTGAGGATGGAAAGAACATTCTTTCCATTAGCGAGAATAGTCTGGATCCAATAGTAATGCGCACCCAAAAGATCCATTTCGAAGATAAAGTAGTGGGTGAACTGGAATTACTTTTTTCCCGCGGTCCATTGTCCGATACCTTAACCGGAATCCTTTTGATAAGTCTGTCGGTCTGGTTGGTGACAGTGCTTGTCATGTCAGGGCTTATCTATCTTTTCATTCGTAAATATTTCCGCGGGCTCTTAGCTTCTTTAACCGACCTGGCAATATCATACCGTCAGAATCCGGAACCTTCTCCCTCAGTCACCACTCGTTTTTTTGAAATCCAGCAGATTGAGGAGGTTGTGAAAAAACTGGCTGATGATGTACTCATCCAATTGCGGGAAAGCCGGGAAAGCGAGGCCCACTACCGGTCGATTTTTGAAAACGCACTCTATGGCATTGTTGCCACGGGGCTGGACTCTAAATTCATAAAAGTCAACGATGCCTGGTGCAAACTGATCGGATACACCCGGGACGAACTGCTGAACAACATGGGCATCGCCGATGTGACTCTGAACGAAGACCTCCCGGAAACCACAAAAAATATCAAAAAATTGATTAGCAGAGAGATCAAGCAAATTGTTTTTGAAAAACGTTATAAAGCCAAGTCCGGGCAAATCATCGAAGCCATGATTTTTGTCAGAGGGATCTATGACGAGGATGGAAAATATATAGGAAATGCGGCCTCAATCATGGATATCACAGAGCGCAAACGAGCCGAAAAAGAACTGGAAAAACACCAGTTGCATCTGGAAACAATGGTCGAGGAGCGCACGCGGGAACTCGCTGAAAGCGAAAGAAAATATCACGACTACTACGAACATACCCCTGATTTGCAAGTGTCGGTAGATGCGGTTACGGGGCGGATTATCGAGTGCAATGAGACAGCCGCGAAGGCAACGGGCTATACTAAATCAGAAATAACTGGAAAGAAGGTTCTCGAGCTGTATCACCCTGATTCTTTAGAGGCTGCCCAGAGATGCTTTAAACAATTTGTTGAGACTGGCGAGGTGCATGATGAAGAACTACGGCTTAAAAGGAAAGATGGTAGCGCGATTGATGTGGTATTGGGTGCGACCAACTATGTAAGCCCAGATGGAAAGCATCGATACAGCCGCTCTGTCTGGCATGATATTACTGAGCGTAAAAAAGCCGAATCCCTATTGAAAAAGGCGAAAGAGGAAACCGATAAACTGAACGTACGGCTTCTTGAGATAGACCAGCTCAAGTCTATGTTCATCGCATCAATGTCGCATGAACTTCGTACCCCATTGAACTCCATTATTGGTTTTACCGGCATTGTCTTGAATGGGATGACGGGAAAACTTGAACCCAGGCAAAAGGATTTTCTGGGCAGGGCCTACAGATCCTCAAAACACCTTTCGGAGTTGATCAGTGATGTGATCGATATTTCCAAAATTGAGTCAGGGGTGATCGAGGCTTACCCGGAACCGTTTTTTCTCAATAATGTGGTAACCGAAGCGTTGGACTCAGCCATGAATCATAGAAAAAAGGAGGTGGAATTGAAGGTAACAATTAGTGAGGACATTAAGATGTACAGTGATCGAAAACGGGTCCTTCAATGCATTCTCAACTTATTAAGCAATGCGTTGAAATATACACAAAAAGGGATCGTGAATATCTCTACAATAGAAACTGACAATGAGGTTGAAATAAGGGTCGAAGATACGGGAATAGGAATTGCCGAAACGGATATAGAAAAACTATTCTCAGCTTTTGAGCGCCTTAATTCTCCTCTGCGCATCACAGAAGCGGGGACTGGCCTGGGCTTATATTTAACAAGGAAGCTGACAACAGAGGTTCTTGGTGGTTCATTGCGAGTGGAAAGCAACCTGGGGAAAGGGAGCACATTTTACCTGGCAATCCCGAAATTCTTGCAACAAAAGAAATCTGATACGGAAATTTCTAATCTGGAGATCACCGAATGAAAACAGTATTAGTCATAGAAGATGATGACAACAATATGGAATTGATCTCGTTCATCCTTGAATCGAACGGGTACCAGGTTTTAAAGGCAGAAACCGGGCAAAAGGGATTCGAGCTTGCAGTAGAAAAACTACCGACTTTTATTATTCTGGATATTCAACTCCCAGATATGAGCGGACTGGAGGTGGTGAAGAAAATTCGCGCTTCTAAAGCCGATGGGAGCATTCCTGTAATCGCTATGACCTCACTTGCCATGTCTGGAGACCGGGAAAAACTCCTGGCCGCAGGTTGTAATGGTTATATAGAGAAACCTATTGATTCAGAGAAAATTATAAAACAAATTCAAATTGTTCTTGGAGAAGCGAATTGAAATTTTTAGTGGTTGAAGATAACGAAGATTCCCGAATCTTCTTGACCGCGCTTCTTGAGGGACATGGTCATGATGTATCGAATGCGGCTGATGGCAGGATCGCTTTGGAGATGGCGAAGGAAACCAAGCCGGACCTGATAATCTCTGATATTTTAATGCCTCATATGGATGGGTTCGAATTGTGCCAAGAGATCAAGAGCGATGCAAACCTGGTGGATATTCCCTTTATATTTTATACCTCAACTTATACAAATCCCCAGGATGAGGAGCTTGGTTTAGCTCTGGGAGGTACTCAGTTTATAATTAAGCCACAAGAACCTGATAAATTAATAAAAACCATAAATCAGATAATTACCAATTCCAAAAATAAGAAACCACTCTTGGTCGATAGCGCGGATGACAAGGCAACTTTTTCGCATATGCGCCAAAAAGTGATAACCGATAAGCTTTATCAAAAAGTCAGGGAGCTTGAAAATGAGCACGAAGCGTTAAACAAGAGCGAACAAAAATACCGAGGCCTTGTTGAATCTTTCAAGAAGGATTTTTTGTTCTTCACTAAAAACCTGGAAGGCGAATATACCTATGTCAGCCCCTCAATCAAAAACATCCTGGGTTACACACAAGAGGAATTTCTTCTTCACCACAAACAAATTTTCACTGAACCTCCTGTTGCCAAGGAATCAGCCTCCAAAACCGTGTATGAATTGAAGGGTGAGGAACAGCCCCCCTATGAAATAAAAGTCTTCCATAAAAATGGAACGCCTTATTGGCTGGAAGTCAAAGATGTACCCATATTTGATTCTAAAGGAAATGCGACTTCCATTGATGGAATCGCCCAGGATATAACCCAAAGAAAAGAATTAGAAAAAACTCAGCGAGAACAATGTGAAAAGTTAGAAATGGAAAATGTCTATCTTCGTGATGAATTTAAAACCGAACTTTCTTTTGGTGATATTATCGGGAGAAGTCCCTCCTTGATCAAAGCCCTCGAGGAAATCAGACTTGTCGCTGATTCCGATTCATCGGTATTGATTCTTGGGGAAACCGGTACAGGAAAAGAGCTTGTAGCGCGAGCCATTCACCAGAGCAGCCCTCGGCACAAGCAGCCTCTTGTAAAAGTGAATTGCGGTAGTGTTTCCCGGGAATTATTTGAAAGTGAATTTTTTGGTCATTTAAAGGGGGCCTTTACCGGAGCTATTAAAGACCGGCCCGGTCGTTTTCAATTGGCAGATAAAGGAACATTGTTCCTCGATGAAATTAGTGAAATACCAATAGACCTTCAGTCAAAGCTACTTCGAGTATTGCAAGAACAACAATTTGAGCATGTGGGAGAAGACATTACCAGAAGTGTTGATGTCCGAATCATCGCGGCAACAAACCGAAATCTTGAAGAAGAAGTAAAAAATGGACGGTTTCGGGAAGATCTGTTTTATCGGTTAAATGTTTTCCCTATTGTCATTCCTCCATTGCGGGACCGCAAGGAAGATATTGGTTTATTAGCGAATTACTTTGCCGAGGATGTTTGCCGACGGCTCAATAAAAAATTGGTCCCGCTAACAGATGACAATCTTCAAAGCTTGACCGAATACGATTGGCCGGGAAATATCCGGGAATTACAAAATATCATTGAGCGAGCAATTATTATTTCCAAAGGAGAACCACTCCACTTTGATTTAGTGCCTTTTATCGTATCGTCTTCTAAGGAAACCTCAATTCCTGATAGTGTGTTGTCAGAAAGTGAAGAGAAATATCGCCAAAAGGAAAACTTATTGGCTGCCCTGGAAAAAACTAACTGGAAAATATATGGAAAAGGTGGGGCCGCTGAATTATTAGGTTTAACACCTCAGACCCTTGCTTATAGAATAAAAAAATTGTGCCTTAAAAAAAATCCCTGACTTATTTTCTTTCCCCTGCAAAGTTTTTTAATATACTTCCTCTCTCCCACCATTTGCAATCCAATATATTATACAAATTATTGATATTTATTGGGTTATTGATAAAAAGTCCTCCACAACAATTTGGGGTCTCAATGAAAATTATTTTGGTTTCTTGAATGACACCAGCTACTCCCCGCTCCTATCTACATTAAGTATTCCTCGCCGTTTGTTTATCTAAATCTGTAATTGATTGATTTTAAGTAACCATCCCCAAAAAATTCAAGCTACTAAATTTCTTGGAATTTCTTTGGCATGGCTTTGGCAATACCTGTTGGCAGGTATTTATGAGTTGAGTATTTAGAATTTATCAAAACCCTAATTGTAAAAAAAATGGAATATAAAATTCTTCTCGTAGCGAATGAAAAGGAGTTGAGGTTTACTTTGGCTGATTTTTTTGAAAGAAAAAATTTCAAAGTAACTTCAAAAGAAGATGGCGAAAACGCCTGGACTGCCATCAATGAAAACGATGGAAACTCTTCTTTTGATTTGATTGTTGTCGAGCACCTGATGCCAAAGCTGACAGGCCTGGAAATTATTCAAAAACTCAGAGAAAACAACTTTGAGACACCGGCAATATTATTTTCGGGTATAGACAGAAGACTTTTTGAACACCATATGCCCAGGGTTGGTTTGCAATTAATTATGCAAACACCTGTGGAGGTCAACATGCTCCTGGAAATAATTGATGCGACCCTGAATATCAGGAGAAATGACAATGAGTAGAAAGATCTTGATTGCCGAGGATGATCTTGAGGACAGAGTTTGCTTGGAACGGTTATTAGAGCCTTATGATTTTGCGGTGACCTCTGTCGAAAATGGTGAAGAAGCATTTGCTGAGATTATGGACAGAAAGGGGAATGATTCATTTGACTTGCTGATTACGGATATCAATATGCCATTAGTTAACGGGATTGAGTTGGTTGGGCTATTACGTTTTAGCAAATGTCTGCTTCCGATCATCCTTGCGTCCAGTAGCAGCACGTCCCGAGCAATTAATGAATTAGGCCATTATGAGTTTTTGGATTTTATTCACAAGCCCGTTGATCTGGGAACTATCTTGGAAAAAATTAACCTATTAACCTGAAATAAATATTTCAAACAAGGAAACCATGAAAAATAAATCAGAGAAAACTTATGGAATCGGTATGTGGGGACTCAAACAAAAAATCATCATCCTGCTGATTTTAATAGGTTTGACTCCATTCGTGATTTTTTACTTTTATTCTGCTGGTAAAGTTGCAGACCTTACCTTGGAGACTAACAAGGATCGTCTGGTTTCACTACGCGAAACTAAAAGAATACAAATTGAAAAATATTTTAATAATATTTCCTCACAGGCATCTACTTTTTCTAAAAGTTTTATGGTGGTGGATGCTATGGATAAGTTTGCCAGCGCATTCATTCAGGTAGAGCAACAGACAATAGCAAGTGAATCTGAAAACCTGGAGAGCAAACTTTTGGGCCGCTACCGCTACCAACAAGAATATACTCCTGGGGCATCAGATAATGCTGTGGCCAAGTGGATGCCAAAAGGCAAGGCTTCGCAAATTTTGCAGAATCTTTATATCTCAGGCAATCCAGATCCTATTGGAGAAAAGCAAAAACTGGACGCGGCCAACGACAGAAGCATGTACAGTCAAATTCATGGTCAATATCATCCCACGATTCGCAGATATTTAGAGGAGTTCGGATATTACGACATTTTTCTGGTTGACGCAGAAACGGGTTTCGTTGTTTACAGTGTTTTTAAGGAAGTGGATTACGCCACCAACCTCAAAACAGGACCCTATAAAGATTCCGGAATAGGAAAAGTTTTCAGAAAAGCTTTGGCGGCGGGCAGTGAGGATGCCGTGGTCATCGAAGATTTTGCCCCTTATGCACCTTCATATAATGCTTCGGCCTCTTTCATTGCATCTCCTATTTATGACATGGGTGAAGCGATTGGGGTTCTAATTTTCCAGGCCCCTGTAGACAGAATCAATGATGTAATGACCAGCGGAAATAACTGGAAGGGTGTCGGGCTTGGAGATTCTGGAGAGGTCTATCTGGTAGGACAGGATTATAAAATGCGAAATAATTCCCGCTTTCTGATTGAAGCCCCTGATGAATATTTTAAATTTTTAAAGGAGTTGGGAGAAGATTCTGCAATTATCGAAAAACAGAAGGCTTTAAAAACTAGCATTGGCATCAGCCAAGTAAAAACTCCGGGTTCAATCGCCAGTTTATCAGGGAAAACAGATTTCCAAGTTTTTCCAGATTACCGGGGCGTCTCAGTATTGAGCGCCTACGGTCCCGTTGATATTCTGGGTTTGAAGTGGGGAATTCTTGCCGAAATAGATGAGGCGGAAGCCTTTGCAGTGCAAAAAAGTATTCGTACTGCCAGCATTTACCTGGGCGTTGCTCTGGTGGTGGGTATTCTCATAATTGCCTTGTTTTATGCCACCAGTTTTTCTAGACGAATCTGTGAAATTGTAAGTTCCATGCGAAAAATTGCGGATGGAGATTTAAGAAGCGAGGTTCTGGAAATTTCTTCCCGCGATGAGTTGGGCGATTTGCAGGGAACCTATAATGAAATGAGTGTGGCGATGCAGAATATCGCCTCCCAGGCTGGAGATATTGCCGAAGGTCGGTTGGATAAGGAATATGAACTCAAAGGTGAGTTAGCCGATTCTTTTGGCAGTATGGTTTCGGCACTCAGGGAGAGAGAAAAAGCCGATGCCGAAATGGCGCGTATTGCGGCGATTGTTGAAAACAATCCCGGTAATATGATGGTGGCTGATGTAGATTTCAACTTGACCTACATCAACCCAGTTGCAAAGGCAACACTGTCTAAGTTGGAGAAGTATCTGCCGGTTAAGGTAGATGAACTAGTTGGTCAGTCAATAGATGTCTTTCATAAAAACCCCAGTATGCAACGAAAGATTTTATCCGACCCTCGCAACTTGCCGCATCAAGCTTTAATCCACCTCGGACCCGAGATTCTGGATTTAAGAATAAATCCAATAATTGACACGGCTGGAAACTATCTTGGGCCTCTGGTCGATTGGTCAGTGGTCACAGAGAAGGTGCAAATGGAAACAAAGGCCAAGGAACTGGCAGAGCGGGAACAGAAGCAAGCCGAAGAGCTAAAGAGAAAAGTAGATTCCCTGTTAGTGGTAGTTGATGCGGCGGCAAAAGGTGACCTCACTCATCAAATCACTCAGAATGGGAGTGATGCAATCGGGCAAATGGCCGCCGGATTAAAAAAGTTTTTTGAGGGATTACGCAATGACATCGGACAAATTGGAAAAAACGCTGAATCGGTTAGTGTTGCCGCCGAAGAGCTCACTGCCACCAGCACAACCATGTCTGCAAACGCCGAAGAGACTTCAGCGCAAGCGGGTGTGGTCGCCGCCGCCAGTGAACAGGTGGGAACTAATGTCCAGACCGTTGCCACAGGTGCAGAGGAGATGACTGCAAGTATTGGCGAAATTTCAAACAACGCGACTCAAGCCGCCAAGGTCTCAATGGATGCAGTTGAAGTCGCCAAAAGAACCAATGACACGATCGCTACACTCGGTGAAAGCTCTAAAGAGATCGGTGAAGTGGTTAAAGTGATTACCTCCATAGCAGAACAAACCAACCTTTTGGCCTTGAACGCAACCATCGAAGCTGCCAGAGCTGGTGAAGCCGGCAAAGGCTTTGCGGTGGTTGCGAATGAAGTTAAAGAACTGGCCAACCAAACTGCCAAAGCCACTGAAGAAATCGGCGATAAAGTCCAGACAATCCAGGATGACACCGGAAATGCGGTGCAAGCCATTGGTGAGATCAGTGAAATCATTAATAGGATTAATGATATTTCAAGCACCATTGCCAGTGCTGTGGAAGAGCAAAGTGCTACAACGAATGAAATGTCACGAAATGTATCGGAAGCCGCCAAAGGAGTCGGTGAAATTGCTCAAAATATCTCAGGTGTCTCAACCGCAGCGGTAGAAACTACCCAAGGTTCCAGCCAAACAAAGGACGCGGCGAACGAGCTTTCAAAATTAGCAGTAGATCTTCAGGGTCTTGTGACTAAGTTTAAAATCTAAAACTCCGGGCAAGAATGGTAAACCTTGCCCCTCGGTTATGAATTTTCTAAATAGCACATGGGGTTTGGTGCAATAAAAATTATGCGAGGAGAACCTTATGTCACATGAAAGTAAAATCAACAGCGGATCTTCTGAAAACACGGATTACGTTCCGGCGAAGGAAGGTACCGGGAGAACGAAGCGGCTATCGTTTATTTACTCAATAAGAAACACCCTGCCCCATCAGGGTGAGCGGGTCATACCAATCAAACCTCGCTGGTAACTTGATAAAAAAAGGGCTTACGTTCAAAAACTGGAATAGCATCGGAATAAAAAACATTTTTCAAGGAAGGTCGGGCAGAGTTACGGATTGGAACTCCCCCTCCAATGCTTGCAAAAATTTTATCAAATCTGCTTTTTCCTGACGTTGCAAATTAAGGGGTTGCATTAGCGGACTTTTATTTTCCAAAGGGTCTCCACCTCGATCAAAAAATTCAACAACCTCTTCCAATGTTTTAAATCTTCCATCATGCATATAGGGCCCTGTCCGGGTGATGTCGCGCAGTCCCGGAGTTCTAAATACCCATTTGTCTTCTTTTCTTTCGGTAATCTTAAATCGCCCCAGGTCGGGCATTCTTCCTTTTAAAGGTTTCAACCCAATATTATGAAAACTGTTATCCGCAAATAGTGGACCACCATGGCATATGTTGCATCGTCCCTTACTGAAAAATATTTTCATTCCTCGCAAAGCAGAATTGGACATCGACGAAACATCGCCTTGTTGATACTTGTCATAGGGAGCGTTGCGGGATAGAACACTGCGCTCGAAAGTTGCCAGGGCTTTGGCAATATTTTCCGCTGTCACACCGGAAGTACCAAAAACCTTTTTGAATTCGCGGTAATAGTAAGGGATGGCTTTCAACTCGTCTATCAACTCATCCAGGTTCTGATCCATTTCGGTAGGCCCCATGATGGGAACTAAGGCCTGTTCTTCCAACGAGTCCGCACGCCCATCCCAGAACTGCTTTCCAAAATACCCGCTGTTGATGATCGAAGGCGCGTTTCGCCCTAACTCCCTTTGGTCCCGACCTAAAGTTTTTGGCAGTCCATCACTCCAACCTAGTGATGGATTATGGCAGGTGGCGCAACTCATTCTGTTGTTCCCGGAAAGACGCGGGTCAAAAAACAGCATCTTGCCCAGTTGGTGTTTCTTTTTCGACCAGGGGTTGTCCGCAGGGTGTTCGATGGCAGGTAGAGGTTGATACTCTGCGTCACCCGCAGAAATCAGGGAAGGAAATATCGCAAGGATAAGAAGAGCCAAACCGAGTCCGGCATTTTGATATCTAGACATGAAGCCTATTGTTTATCACATAAGCTTTCGTTTCAACTTTTGATTTCATTTGGAGCGCTCTGACTGTCGAAGGATTTATCTTGCTGTGTATAAGCTTTTAACTCAACGGGGTGGTCGCCTTCATTGCGGATAACAATCACATCCTTCTTCTGTGGCACATGCAGGCTGGCATAGCGGACTCCGCTGAGAGAAAACCGGTGATCCGCATGATCTTTCGGTGTCTCATGCCTTACTACCAGGTCCACCGGCCCGTCAGATTTCAACCTGAAGTGAAATGAGTTTTCACTTCCCTGTTTAACCGTTTTGCGAAGCGTGTGTCCTGGAGGAATCATGTCGTGATGATTCCACTCCATTTTATCTTCAACCGTATGAAATTCTACAGGATGAAGCAAAAACCGCGAGGCCTCTTTAGGAGCATTAAGGCCCAGGCCAAAAATGGCAAACCAGAGCAATACCCCTGCAAAGGTTCCGCTTAATCCCGCCATCATGTGAGTACGAATAGTCATTCCACTCCAACCGTTAAATATTGCTTTACGCCCATGGCGGATCTTGGAGTCATGTGCAAGCTCGGTAATTTTATTTAGCGTTGTTTGCTTTAATTTTTCGTCAGGCTCTAACTGATCGTAAACTTTTCTCAGTTCCTCTAAGCCATTTTCAAAGCCGGACATATTGCTAAGAAACTCATCACAGGAATGACAGCCTTTCAAGTGATGCGACAGATTTATCAAGTCTGCCGGCTTGGTACCCTGATCAAGGTTTTCATTGATCATATGGCGGGCTTCATCGCAATTCAGCTGTTTGTCAAAGCCGCTCATAGATCAACCCTGCCCTTTTCACAAGCATTCATGCAAAAAGAACCCTTTCTTGAAATGAGTAATGAAATGACTAAAAAAGTTCGCATATATTTTTCTAAAGAACATAATCTGTTTATTATTCACCACCGGACTCAAGACGCCCATGAAGTTTTAATTTCTCCCCGAGGATTTCCCGAGTCCGATATACCCTGCTTCTCACAGTCCCGATAGGGACTTCCATCAATTCAGCGGTTTCTGCGTAAGGCATGTTCTCAAGAAATACCAGTATAAAAGTGTTTCGCAAATCATCTGGAAGCGAGTCCACCGCGTCAACCAGGGCAGAAAGCGTCCTCTTTTTTTCCAGAAAATAAAGTGGGGAGTCTCTTTTGGATGTTGGCAGGGAGGAAATAGTTTCAGCACTGGAGACAACACCCTTGGTCCTGCTTTGCTGGATATGCCGAAGAGTGAGATTGTAGGCTATGCCGAACAACCAGGTTGAAAGCTTGGAACGCCCCTGAAAATTAGCCAGACCGGAAAAAGCCTGGACGAAAGTATCCTGAGTCAGGTCCTCACTGGCCTCAGGATCATGCAAGAATTTGAATATAAAACGGTAAATACGCGTTCCATAGCGCTCAAAAAATAGTCCGAACCGGTCATTATTTCCGGAAAGGACATCCCGGATGATTTCATCATCAGTCATTTCTTGCCTGGAATATATTCACCGCTCAGTCTCTCTTTCATATGAACTTATTGCTCAAACTTTTATGAGAGTGAGGCATTCTATCAGATTATTTTGAGATCCCCAAAATTCCACCCTGGTAAAAATATTTGAACTTAAGTGGAATGGAAAGGACTTACCAATAACTACCATGCTCCTTCTAAAACAACAACTAATTGAACTTGAAGGCCTTATCCAGGTCGTGAAGGGGAGAAGACCTAGAAATGGATAAGGCTTGAATTCTAGTCCTAGACAAAGTGTGAAAAATATGGTCAAAAGGGCCAACACACATTTATGGAGACGGTGAAAATGAGCTATTTCCGAAAACGAGCAGGATTCAAGTTTCATTCGGTATTCGCTGCACTTTGGATAGGGCTTATTTTCCTTGTTATAGGTATATCCTCCTCGGCCTGGGCTCAAAATATACCGCCTTCATCCCCAACCCCACCTGCTGAAACTGCGCCAACTAAAACTGCACCTGTTGAAACCCCGCCAACAACAAAACCGCCAGCGACAACCGGGTCCACTGCAACCGCGCCCACTGCAACACAAACAATAAAAACTCTTAACGATCTTGCTCCGTTTATAGGAGATATTCCCGGCCTGGATGGCCTGCCGGTCAGCAATGTGGAAGTAACCGATGACGTCACTTCAGCAACCATCACTCTCAAGGGAATTGATACGACGGTTGTTGGATTCAAAATCAGCGATGCCAGGCAGGTTGCCCTGATTCCGAAAACGTTTGCATTCAACGAATTCATGCCCGGCGTGGCGGACGATGTGCTGTCGAAAATCGCCCTCACTAATACGGTACTTATATTAAACAAACCCGGTGGTGATCCTGCGGAACTCAACACCAGTGATTTACCCAAGGCCGTTTCCTCTGCTATAGGAGAAGGCTCTACAACGATGACGCTGAAATCCGGCGTCAACTTCCGCGGCAAACTTGATGTTCAGGCCTCTGGCGAAATTGCCGACCTCTTGTCCAATATAGGAGTGTCGGAAGTCAAGCTACCCCTCAACGGTTCGTTTGACCCGGCTGTGTTCAAAAAAGACACTTCGTCGGTCAAAGACAAAATTCTCGATAACCTTGATATCCAAGCCGCACTACCCGATCTGAGTATTCCCGGTCTGCCGAGTTCGGTAGCGATCAAGAACGGACATTTTTCTATTGAAGGGAAAAAAGACGGCGACAAACGCGAGATCGATGTCGGCGTCGATGGCGAACTGACCGCGAGCGTGGGTTCAACGGATGTGGATTTCACCTTCGATATAACTTCCGCCAAAACACAAGATTCCAAAGCCGATGTAACCATCAACGGGTCTTCCAAGAAAACGTTGACGCTTCCTGGATTCCAGGCGTTGGACCTGACCGGTCTTACCTTCACCGCCAGCCGAGTGAATGATAAATGGGACGCACAGGTTGATGCCAAGTCCACTTTGAAGGATAAAGAAATTGACGTAACGTTGACACGCCCTGCAGACGGTGACCAGGTTGTAACGATCAACACCAAATTAACCCTCACCGACCTGGCCGGTGTGAGCATTCCGGGACTCTCAGATATCGAGTTCGACACAGCAGTGATCAAAAAAGCTTCGGCCGTGATCACCGGTAAAGTTAAAGGTTTGGATACGGATCTGGAAATCTTCAAGCCCGGTGGAACGGGCAAGAACCATGTCGGCATCTCGTTCGGCAATTTCACCGTTGCCACCTTCATCCCACAGGTTGCCGGTACACCGCTGGCCGATGAAGAGTTCGATGATGTGACGTTACTCTGGGCACCTACGGGAACGACTCTCACCAGCATCAGCGATGGCGACAATGCTGTGCCAGAGCAACTGGTTACCGATTTAAAGAAAGCAGGCGATGGTCCGTTCAAGGTCGGAGCGGGACTCAATATGTTTGGCTCCCTCAAAATCAAAAGCGGTAGCCAGGTTGCCAGCATGCTCAGCAAAATCGGTGTCACCGATGCCACCCTGCCATTAAGAGGCAAACTGAGCGCGGCGATCTTCCAGAAAACTCCGGGTCAAAGCACTAAGGATAAGATACTCGACGACCTCGATATTCACTCTGCACTACCCAACCTGAGTATTCCCGGTCTTCCAAGTTCGGTTTCAATTAAGAATGGACATTTTTCTATCGAAGGTAAAAAAGTCGGCGACAAACGTGAGATGGATGTCGGAGTAGACGGTGAGTTGACGGCAAAACTGGGAAGCACCGATGTGGATTTTACTTTTGAAATAGAAGCGGCGAAAGCTGCCGGTGCCAAAGCCGATATTACCATCAATGCAGAATCGCAGGCACCGGTAACTCTTCCCGGCTTTCAAGCCCTCGCACTCACAGATATGACACTGACCGCCAGCCGTGCGGATAATAAATGGGATGTGAAGGTTGACGCCAAATCCACTCTGAAAAATAAACCTATCGATGTAACAGTAAACCGTGCCGATGGCAAACAGGTGGTGACGATCAACACCAAGTTAACTTTGACCGATCTGGCGGGAGTCAGTATTCCCGGTCTCAGCGATATCGAGTTCGACACAGCAGTGATCAAAAAAGCTTCGGCCGTGATCACCGGTAAAGTTAAAGGTTTGGATACGGATCTGGAAATCTTCAAGCCCGGTGGAACGGGCAAGAACCATGTCGGCATCTCGTTCGGCAATTTCACCGTTGCCACTTTCATCCCGCAGGTGGCGGGTACACCTTTAGCCGATGAAGAATTTGACGACGTCACGTTACTCTGGGCGCCAACGGGAACGACGCTGACCAGCATCACCGATAGCGATACCAATGTACCTGGAGCATTGGTCACCGACCTTAAAAAGGCGGGAAGTGGTCCGTTCAAGGTTGGCGCGGGACTGAATATTTTCGGCAGTCTAAAAATCAAAAGCGGCAGTCAATTAGCCAGCATGCTGAGCAAGGTCGGTGTCACCGATGCCACCCTGCCATTAAGAGGCAAACTGAGCGCGGCGATCTTCCAGAAGACTCCGGGTCAAAGCACTAAGGATAAGATCCTCGACGACCTCGATATTCACTCTGCGCTACCCAACCTGAAAATACCGGGCTTACCGGGTTCGGTTTCGATTAAGAATGGACATTTTTCTGTGGAAGGCAAAAAGGATGCCCAGGGCCAACGTGAGATGGATGTCGGGGTAGACGGTGAGTTGACAGCAAAACTGGGTTCGACCGATGTGGATTTTACTTTTGAAATTGAAGCGGCGAAGACACAAGGACAAAAGGCGGATGTGACGATTAATGCCGAATCGCAGAAACCGGTGACCCTGCCCGGCTTTCATGCCCTCGCACTCACAGATATGACACTGACCGCCAGTCGTGCGGATAATAAATGGGATGTGAAGGTCGATGCCAAGTCCACTCTGAAAAATAAACCCATTGATGTAACGGTGACGCGTGCCAAAGGCGAGCAAGTCGTAACGATTACTACCAAGTTAACTTTGACCGATCTGGCGGGAGTCAGTATTCCCGGTCTCAGCGATATCGAATTCGACACAGCAGTGATCAAAAAAGCCTCGGCAGTGATCACCGGTAAGGTGAAAGGTTTGGATACGGATCTGGAAATTTTCAAGCCCGGCGGAACGGGAAAAAACCATGTCGGCATCTCGTTCGGCAATTTCACCGTTGCCACTTTCATCCCGCAAGTAGCAGGCACACCGCTGGCCGATGAAGAGTTCGATGACGTCACATTGCTCTGGGCACCCACCGGTACCAGCCTCACCAGCATCACCGACAGCGATACCAATGTTCCAACAGCTTTGGTCACCGATCTCAAGAAAGCGGGCAAGGGTCCGTTCAAGGTGGGAGCGGGACTAAATATTTTCGGTTCCCTCAAAATCAAGAGTGGTAGTCAGGTCGCCAACATGTTGAGCAAGGTCGGTGTGACCGATGCCAATCTACCACTTAGAGGAAAACTCAGCGCGGCGATTTTCCAGAAGACTCCGGGACAGAGCGCCAAGAACAAAATTCTCGACGACCTCGACATTCAGTCTTCGTTACCCAACCTGAAAATACCGGGCTTACCGGGTTCGGTTTCGATCAAGAATGGACATTTTTCTATCGAAGGTAAAAAAGTCGGCGACAAACGCGAGATGGATGTCGGCATTGACGGTGAGTTGACAGCAAAACTGGGTTCGACCGATGTGGATTTTACTTTTGAAATTGAAGCGGCGAAGACACAAGGACAAAAGGCGGATGTGACGATTAATGCCGAATCGCAGAAACCGGTGACCCTGCCCGGCTTTCATGCCCTCGCACTCACAGATATGACGCTGACCGCCAGTCGTGCGGATAATAAATGGGATGTGAAGGTCGATGCCAAGTCCACTCTGAAAAATAAACCCATTGATGTAACGGTCACACGCGCCGATGGCAAGCAGGTGGTGACGATCAACACCAAGTTAACGCTTACCGATCTGGCTGGAGTCAGTATTCCCGGTCTCAGTGATATCGAGTTCGACACGGCAGTGATCAAAAAAGCCTCGGCCGTGATCACCGGTAAAGTTAAAGGTTTGGATACGGATCTGGAAATCTTCAAGCCCGGCGGAACGGGCAAGAATCATGTCGGCATCTCGTTCGGCAATTTCACCGTTGCCACCTTCATCCCGCAGGTGGCGGGTACACCTTTAGCCGATGAAGAATTTGACGACGTCACATTGCTCTGGGCACCCACCGGTACCAGCCTCACCAGCATCACCGACAGCGATACCAATGTACCTGGAGCATTGGTCACCGACCTTAAAAAGGCAGGCAAGGGTCCGTTTAAAGTCGGAGCCGGACTCAATATTTTCGGCTCTCTCAAAATCAAGAGTGGTAGTCAGGTCGCCAACATGTTGAGCAAGGTCGGTGTGACCGATGCCAATCTACCACTTAGAGGAAAACTCAGCGCGGCGATTTTCCAGAAGACTCCGGGACAGAGCGCTAAAGATAAGATGCTCGACGATCTGGATATTCAGTCCAGTCTTCCCAATTTGTCCATTCCCGGTTTGCCGGATATGATTAAATTCAAAGACGGACATTTTGCCATCAAAGGTAAAAACACAGGCGGCAAACGCGAAATCGATGTCAGTGTCAGTGGTGAAATGGATGTGAAAATGGGAAGCAAAGAAGTCGACTTCACCTTCGACATTGAAACGGTAAAAGCAGCAGGTTCCAAAGCCGATATCACCATCAATGCCGACTCTGAAAAAACAGTCACCATACCATTCTTCAATCCGCTGGAACTGGACAAGATGGTCATGACCGCCACGAAAACGAATGGCAAATGGAATACGATCGTCAATGCCCAATCGAAACTGAACAACAAGCCCATTTATCTGCAGTATATGAAACTGGGTAAAGGAGCTCCCTCTATCTATATCTCGACCAAGCTTACCCTGGCCGATTTTGTACCGATCAGCATACCCGGCCTCACCGATATCGAAGTGGACAATATAGGTATGTATCCGGATAACGTGCAATTGTTCGGCAAGATCAAGGAGATGCCCGTGGAGTTTGCGCTGTTCAAGCGTGGCACGGGAAACAAGACCCATGTGGGATTGAGTATCGACAAACTGGATATCAGCAAAATGATTCCGGGTGCTTCAAGTACGCCTCTCAAGGATGTTGAGTTTATCAATCCGGCCATGATTTGGGTACCTAAGGGTGCCGGGGAAACGGGAGTGGATGTCAACACAATGCCCTACGCCGTGTCCAGGCCGCTTGACCTGCAGGGTGGAGGCACAAAGAAGGACCTGAAAGAGGGCTTGAACCTGTTTTCCAAAGTGAAGTTGAGTGGCGGCGTGGCAGACATGCTCAAAAAGGTCGGCATCAATAAAGATGAGTTTCCATTGAATGGCAAGCTCGACCCAGCGGTATTCAAAAAAGGCGGCGGAGCACAAATCAAGAACGCCATTCTTGATGGTTTGGATCTCAAGATGAATCTTCCCGACCTGTCCGTTCCCGGCCTTCCAAGCATCATCACCATTAAGCACGGTCATTTTGCCATCAAGGGTAAAAATACCGGCGGCACCCGCGAAATTGATGTCGGTGTCAGCGGTGAACTCATTGCCAAACTGGGAAGTAAGGAAGTCGATTTTACTTTCGATATCGAGGCGGCAAAGGCAGCCGGGTCCAAAGCCGATCTCACCATCACTGCCGACTCTGAGAAAAAAGTCACCATACCGTTTTTCAAGCCGCTGGAATTGGACAGCATGGTCCTGACCGCCACGAAAACGGATGGCAAGTGGAATACGACTGTCAATGCCAAATCGAAACTGAACAACAAACCCATTGACCTTGACTATATAAAATCAGGCAAGAAGGCCCCTCATATTTCTATCTCGACCAAGTTGACGCTGGCCGATTTATCTCCGGTCAGCATTCCCGGTCTTACCGATATCGAACTCGATCAGATCAACCTTTATCCCCAGCGGTGGTTCGTTCACGGCAAAGTCAAGGGGAAGAGTGCCTATTTTGAGGTGCAGAAGCCCAAGAGTGGGTCGGGCCATATTATCGCGGCTTACCTCTACAACATGCCTTTGACCAGCATGATTCCTGACTCCCAGAACACGCCCCTCAAGGATGTTGATTTTTCCAACGTCGTTGCTCTTTATAATCCGGATAAGCAGGCTACAACGCTGGCTGAATTAGGTCTGGCGGGAGATGCGTATTCGTGGATCATGCAATCCAACTCAAACCCGACGTTAAAGTCCGGCATGAATATTTTCGGTCATATGGATATCCACCCGTCAGGGGAAATGGCAGACCTGCTCAAGAAGGTGAATATCACCGATCTCAAGCTGCCCTTGAACGGCGGTTTCAGCCGCAAGGCCTTTTCTAAAAATATTTCTTCGATAAAGGATGAAATTCTCGAACATCTCGACATCGATATGAAGTTTAAGACCCTACCGAGCATACCGGGTCTATCAAGCATGATTACCTTTCATAATGGCCACCTGAAAGTGAAGGGCAAAAAGAACAAGCAGGGTCAGCGGGAACTTGATGTCGCAGTTTCCGGCGATGCCGATGTTCATATCAAAAGCGAAAAGTTCGCCTTCTTCCTCGATGTGGAGCGTGACAAATCAGCCAGCGGCACCGAAATTAAAATCAATGGTCACACGGACAGAAAGTGGACGCATCCATTTGGCATCCACTGGCTCGACCTGGATAGCCTTGCACTCGATATTGATAAAAAAACCGTCAATGGACAAAAGAGCTGGGATATCGATGTCAAAGCCAAGACCGATGTCGGCCGGCATTCGCGTCTCGATGTCAGTGTTGACGTGCATGAGAAAAACGGCAGTGTCACAGATGTGTTCTTCGAACTCGATGGACCGATCGAACTTTCGGAAATTCCGGGGATCAAAAACATCCCCCACGCCGACAAATACGCCATCAAACAAATCAAAGCTTCGGAACACGGTATCGAAGCCCGGACCACCATTGGCGGACGCGAGACAGACGCATTTGTATTTAAAGGCTCCGGTTGGAACTTTGCCATCACACAGAAAAACTTCGCGGCGACCGAATTCATTCACGCATTAAAAGACACGCCGCTCAAGTTCATTAAATTCCCCTTCATCGCGGTGATGCTCAGTGAAACCGGAATCAACAAACCGATGTCCGAACTTTCGATTATCGCGCAGGACGCGTTCAAGGAGGTGCTGGGCGCCAACGATCAGGTAAATATCAGCAAGGGTCTGGCTTTCATTGCCGGATTCCATCCGGATAGTGCGGGGTCGATGAAGGATGCCGTCAAAGGCATCGGCATTCATGAAAGCGTTACCATCATGGGTGAGATCGGCGGCATGTTCGGCGGTCAACCCAGTGTGAAGCTGGTGGGGAAATTAACCCCCGGTCCCGCAGCTAATATGCCGAAGTCCATGAAGGCGAAAACCACTGAGGAGGTCGACTTTTTTCTCAACGTTTTGGAATCGGGGCAGGACTTCGATTTCGAACTCGGCATGGCAGTAGGTGTTCATACCACCATCAAGGGTGATCGTCTGTTCTTCGATACCAAAGTCAAAGTGCAGATTATGGATGAAGGTTTCGGCATCGATGTCGAAGGTCAGATGAAAGGTCTCTGGCACAAGCCGTTTGGCATCCCCGGTTTCACCATGGGCGATGTGACCATCGAAGTCGGAACGCAGGAAGACGGAGCCATTAAGATGGGGTTTGCCGGCACGACCATTCTTGGCGGCGATAAATTCACTATCGCCGGGGACGGGGAGTTCCTGCCGGAAGCTTTGGGCGCGCCGCAGGCTATCGCATTCAAAGCAACGGCTGACATGATCCCGATGTTTTTTCTCGAACAAATCGTTTTGAGTATGGCGGCGAAAGAAGTGCATCTGGATATTCCCAACGGCATGTTGCCGGAATTCAAAAAGGTGGTGTTCGCGTTCTGCACACCGGGAGCGGAAGACCCCGATCTCAATATCACCGGTGAAGGCTTTGCCATGAAAGGCGGACTCAGCTGGCTGGGTCATGAGCTGGGCAAGGTCGATGTTTCCGTCAGTCCCACTTCAGGCATCGTGGCTGACGGCAAAATTGATGACATCAATCTGGGGCCGCTGCATCTCAAGGATAATGTATTTGACATGAAGGTGCCGTTCACCAACCTGCCGACACTCAAAGTCCATTCCAACCTGGCTTTTCTGGGAATCAAGGAACGTTTCAAAATTGACTTCAATAAATCAGGAATCACAATTGATGCGCATAGTGATTTCGGTCCCGATTTCTCGGCGAACTTCGATCTGACCCTGTCGGGCGTCAATCTGGATGTGAAGAAACCGGGATTTAAAGACGCTGACTTTGCCATGGAAGGGGATTTCAAACTCGATATCGGCAAGTTCATCGCCGGCCCCGCCAAGAAAGATATGGATGCAATCTTCGATGAACTGGACAAGAACTTCAAAAAAGCCGAAGACGATGTCAAACATTGGCGCAAAAAGGTCGACGGCCTGAACACTAAAATAAATGCCGAGCGCGCAAAAGTCCGGCGCGAACGTGCCGCCGCCGAGAGCCGCCTGCGAAGTGCCGAGAACCGGGTCAATAGTTTGAACGGCCGTGTTAATAACGACTGGCACCATTACCACCATTGCCATGGTTGGGGCAAATGGGCCTGTAAAGCCAAATGGGGAATTCGCGCGCGGTTTATGGAAGGCGTTAGATGGGTAGCGGATGAAGCGCTTAAAGCGGTGGAAGAACTGGTCGATCACTTCCCGCTGGATCTTGATCCACGTATTGCGGTTTTGATTGCCGCAAAAGATGTGGCCAAGGGTGCGCTCACCGTCGCCCTGGATGCCATCGAAGGCGCCGATGAATTGGAACGGCTTCTGAAAGAGGTGGGCGATAAATTGCTCAAACCCCTGCAGAGCAAGGCGGTGGCAAATTTGATCGATATCAACAAAGCCAGCTTCAAAGGCGATTTACGTGGTGTTATTGAACACGATGCCCCGGTAGATCTGGGGCTGGATGCGGAACTGTTCGGGCTTCACCTGAAAGAGAACTTTGCTTTTAAGATCAAGGACATTGCTTATGATCTCGAGCAGTTGGGTGTGATGGGGTTGATGGCTCTTGAGCATCTGGTCGGAAAAGGACTGGGTGATATTTCTCACGCTCTCAAGAACAAGTTTCATTCGGTGGTCAGCCGTAAGATAGAAGCCAAACAGGCGGCGCATAAACGTGAGATGGCAAAATATGGCAAGGACTTCACCAAATACAACAAACAGGCGCAGGCCATGCAGGCGCGTCTGCTGGCGTTGGGCGCGGCGGAATTGAAAGTCAAATTGATGGAGAACACCAGTCCGCTTGACACCGATGGCAACAGCTTGCGGGTAAATAATGAATATCTGGAGGTGGGGCATACCGGACTTTGCCTGACCAATGAAGGCGGCGTGGTCACCCAGCATCCTTGTGACGGTGAAAAAGCATCGCAGCAGAAATGGCAGACCTCACCAATAGGTAAGGGGCACGGGGTTCCAGAGGGATATGTCAGCTTTTATAATGAGGGCAAATGTCTGTACCCCGAAGGCCAGTGGGAAACGGTGCAGAAAAAAATCGGCGGTTTTACGCTACCCATTCAGGAGTTCCAGGGTGACGGTCGGCTGATAACGGGAGCCTGTGCTTATAAAAAGCAGGACTACTGGAAAGTGCTCAAGCATGGCGACGGCTGGATGCAAATAGCCAACCGCGCCACCAACAAATGTCTGCATTTCACCGATGGCGACGCGCGGCCCGGAAAAGCCAAAGCCGAATGGCAGGCCTGCACCGGCACCGCCAACCAGGTGTTCCGCATCGCCGATAAGGTCACGCCTAAATTCCACAAAGCTAATATCGCGCTCAAAAATGATAGCCGTGGCCTCTGCTTTGGGATTGAGGGCGGGAAATATATTCAAATGAATGAATGCAACCGTGATGATCGATACGACTACATGATCGACATACGCGGAAATATTAAATTCATCAGCAGGCTCACGGGAAAATGCATTCAGCCCGAAAGTTATAAATCGGGTGCTGTTTTGGTGGAGAGAACCTGCACGCAACTCGACTACCAGTGGTGGGTGCCGATGCAGGTGCCGGGGGGCTGGTCGATCAAAAATGCCCAGACTCATTTTTGCACCCAAGCCATAGGAGGCCCGGGGGGGAGACATGCAATACAAGTGGCTTGTGAAAGTTGGTCTATGGGGGTCATCACCCCGCTGATCGATGAAGAGTCCGGCATTCATCTGCGCTGGATATCGAGCCACGCTTTTCCCGGTGGCAAAAAATTTGATGCCGCCTACACCATTAAAGAACGCATACCGGAATTCACCCGGGAGAAACACGCCCAGGAGATAGCCGAAATCAATAGACTCAAGAATGACGAAAGGTGGGCTGAAAGGTATAGACACCCGGAACGCAGTGCTTATTGCAATTCTCTACTTAATTTTTGGAGATGGCGGGAAGGATTTTGGTGGGCCCGCGCGGAGGCCGAGTTTTGGTATGCCTTTACCCTCAGACAGCCTTATTGCCGTGTAAAAGAAGTACCAGATTGGTGGGTGAAAAATAGAGTCCAGCACGATGATTTCGAAATCAAGCAGTTGCAACAAAAATTGCGCAAAAATGCCAGACCGGCGCCGGAACCGAAATGGTATCTCTGCTCCGGAGCCGCACCGAATGGGTCCTCTATACCTGGAGTGGTCGAAAACCGAAGATGTACCGTCAACTATAATGGACGGAACTATCATTCAGACTCGTATAATATAGTGATGGAGGCCACCTATCTGGAATGGAAACACGGCGGCGGCGGCCATGTCCCCGACCTTGCTATTCCAATGGGCTGGTATGAGAGCGCTGACCATCATAGAAAAACGGCTTATAGCTGCCGCACAATGATCAACGATAAAACCCGCATCGGCTCGACCACGGATGGGAGATACTGCTGGTACACTCATGGTAATACCTGGGGCGGGGCGAGAAACTTTGAGATTCTGACACGAAAACCCTGGGCCGCTTACAAGTTTGACCTGACTAATTGAGGGAAGGCCGAGATTCTTCACTTCGTTCAGAATGACAAACTTGCTGTCATCCTGAACGAAGTGAAGGATCTCGCTTTGGAATAGATCCTTCGTCGCCTTCGGCTCCTCGAGGATGACAAACTTGCTGTCATCCTGAGTGTTGGGTGTCATTCTGAGCGTTAGCGAAGAATCTCGGTTTTGGGCTTGCGAAATGTTTCGCAAAGGATTTCATGAAGCACTATTATGTTTATATTTTAACCAATAAATCCAGGACCCTATATACAGGTGTGACCAACAATCTAGAACGCCGGGTTCAGGAGCATAAATCAAAAATGATTCCAGGATTCACCAAAACGTACAACCTTTCGCAGTTAGTTTATTTTGAAGATACAAAGGATGCGAAACTTGCCATTGCCAGAGAAAAACTAATTAAAGGCTGGTTGCGAAAAAAGAAAATCGCATTGATTGAATCCATGAACCCTGAATGGCAGGATTTGAGTTTAGGGTGGTTTGAAGAGCGCGATCCTTCGTCGCCTTCGGCTCCTCGAGGATGACAACAAAAGAAGGGCTCCTCAGAAAGACAAACCTACTGTCATTCTGAGCGGAGCGAAGAATCTCGATTTTTATTTTCTATGACTTATAAACAATATTACGTTTTTCTGATAGCTTTAACGGTTTTTTTAGCTTCCCCGGTATTTGCCAACGGGGAGACCGTCCGTTTTGATGCCGAGAATAAACTCTACCGTCCTGAAGGCTGGCGCCAGTGGGTGTTCATCGGAGCGCAGGTGACGCCCAACGACATGAACGGGGGTCAGGCCTACCTGCCTGAGTTCCACTACGTCTACATCGATCCTGTGAGCTTTGAGCAGTGGAAAAAAACCGGCGCATTCCGTAACGGCGCGACCTTCGTTAAAGAGCTATTGAGTGTTGGATCCAAAGAAGGCATGACCGGTAACGGTTATTTTCCCGGCGAGTTCATCGGACTGGAAGTTTCCCATAAAGACACAAATCGTTTTCCTGATAACCCCGGTGGCTGGGCATTTTTCAGTTATGGCAAACCGCCGTATGGAGAAATATCCGCCGATCTCAAAGGCGATGGCGAACTCGATTGTGGTGGATGCCACGCCCGTGGTGCAGAGGACTGGGTGTTCACGGAGTATTACGCCATCTTGAATGAAGAGCGGCCATAATGGTTGGCATGAAAAGCTTTCTCTTCTTTTTTATCTGGTGCTGGCTGGTCCTGCCTGTCGAAGCTGTTCCCTATTTCATGAAAGAAACAAGGGATTCTGGTATCGACCACACCTACAAGGGAGGGTTCCGCTATCAGACTGGTGGCGGTGTGGCGGCGTTCGACTGCAATGGTGATGAACTGCCGGAAATTTATCTTGCCGGTGGATCGGAACCGGCGGCACTGTATCAAAACATCAGCCAAGCTGGCGGATTCTTAAAATTCAAGAAACTCGAAAACTCCAAGGTAAATAAAAATTCGGTTAACGGTGCTTACCCCATAGATATTGACGGCGATGGCAATATCGATTTGGCGGTGTTACGTCACGGCGAGAATATTCTGTTTCGCGGACTCGGCAATTGCCAGTTTGAGCGTGCCAATGAGAAATGGAATTTCGATGGGCGTGACCACTGGTCCTCTGCATTCAGTGCTGTCTGGGAAAAGGGACAGGATTGGCCTACCCTCGCTATAGGGAACTATATCTATCAGGAACGCGACCCGGATGGTTGGGATGGGTGTCTCGACAATACGTTGCATCGTCCTAACGGGAAACAGTTCGCAAATCCCATTCTATTGAAACCCGGACATTGTGCGCTTTCCATTTTATTCAGTGACTGGAACCGGGATGGGGTTCCGGATTTACGGGTCAGCAATGATCGTGAGTTTTATAGGGAGGGAGAAGAACAACTCTGGCTGTTGGAGCCGGGAAAGCCGCCGTATTTATACACCCGTGATGATGGCTGGAAGAAACTGGAAGTCTATGGCATGGGTATTGCCAGCCACGACCTGACCGGTGACGGTTATCCCGAATACTACCTGACCAATATGGTGGAAGGTAAATTACAGGTGTTGGCAAAAGATAGTGAAGGCCCGGAATATGAAAATGCGGAGGACCTGTATGGCGTGCGTGCTGATTACCCGTTCGTAGGTGGCGATCCGATGCCTTCCACAAGCTGGCACGCCGAGTTTCAGGATGTCAACAACGATGGGTTGATGGATTTGTTCATCGCCAAGGGCAATGTCGATATCATGCCCGAATTCGCCGCCGCAGACCCCAACAACTTGCTCATAGGTCAACCCGATGGCAGCTTTGTAGAAAGTGCCGAAGAGGCGAACATGATCAGTTTTGAACGCGGCCGCGGTGCGGTGCTGATCGACCTGAACCTCGACGGCATCCTTGACCTGGTTGTTGCAAACCTCAAGGCACCGACCGAAATATGGCGCAATGTCGGCAAAGGCACGGCGCAAAAAACAGAAGTGCATGGAAACTGGATTGGTTTAAAGCTGCATCAACCCGGCGGAAATCGGAACGCCATCGGCTCCTGGGTGCAGGTGCGGACCGGAAAAAAAATTCAACGCCGAGAAATTACTATCGGTGGCGGTCATGCGGGCGGGCAACTGGGATGGATTCATTTTGGGTTGGGAGAAAATAAAAGCGCGGAAGTTCGGGTGCAGTGGCCGGATGGAAAATGGGGGAAATGGATTTCGGTTCCCGCCAACAGTTGGAATCAGGTAGACCGCAAAACTAATCAGGCCAAAGCCTGGAAGCCTGCAGGAAATTAGCCGGGGTTATAATCGGGAAATTTTATTTTACAGGCTTTAGTCATCAGTTTGATGATTTCGATTCTCTCCTTTGGACTGCCCAGTGTAAGTTCTCCGATTTCAAAGCTGCGGGGAACCTGGAAAGAATCTTTTTCAAGCATATTGATCTGACTGCTTTCCTGAAATTCCAGTTGCGCGCGATACTTTCCTTTAGCGAACTGCACGTCCGTCATTTGAACTATCAGTCCGCCGCCGCCTTCCACGTCCATTTTAGATTTGGGATTGGTGAGGTGAAAGCAGGCGAGCATGTCGAATTCTTTAATACCAAAGTCGTAATTGCCTTTATCGGCACGGATATGATCGTTGGCAATGTTGTTGTCTTTGAGTTCCTGAATGATGGGAGACTCATTGAGGAATTTTTCCACCTTGGTTTTAATCTCGTCACTGCCAAACTGCGTAGACCAGGCCGGCAATGCGGAAAAGCCAATGAGGACTGAGGTAATAATAAGAACCCAGGCGTTCTTAACGGACATGGCTTCCTCCCGATTCAGTAATAAAGAAACTCAATGGACCGTTCGAGCATACGCTGGAGGCGATCATTGCTGGACCATGTTTCCAGCGTAACATCGCCGGTGCGGAACTCCTTGTACAACTTCCGGTTTTGCAGGTGGTAATAGGCTGCATCCAGATTAGGCGCTGGTTGCCGTTGGCCCCGCTTTTCTATCCATTCTTTGAGATGGGATTGTTTGGAATCCATATCATTGGGATCCTGCGGATCGACTTTGTCACTACCGTCTCCATGCGTATAACGGGGTTTTCGCGGAGTTACCAGGATGATCACCGACTTAGTAAAATCAACCGTGTCTTCCCGTGAAAACAAATACTGAATGCCGGGTATGCTTTGCAGGAAGGGAACACCGTCTTTGCGACTCTCGGTTTCCTTCTCACTGATGCCGCTTAGCACCAGGGTCTGCCCGAAATTCATAGCAACATTTGCAGAGATGAAAGTTTTCGTGACTTGCAGAGTGGTTCCCAGGGAGGATTGCTGAGTTACCGAGTCAACGAAAGCCCGTGCCGCCTCAACATTCAACTCCACTGTATTTTTATCAATGAATTTGGGGGTGATTTCCAGCTTCAAACCGATGGGGATTGTTTCCACGGTTCCCTCACTCCCGGAGGCGCCGGCCAGGGCCACATGAACCACGGCGCCAGAGAAGAACTCGGATTTTTCACCGTCCAGCCCGACAAGGGTTGGACGAGCGAGGACTTCGTTGCGGTCATCGTTATCGTTAAACATATTCAAGGAATAGGTTACCGATGGCATATTGATGGTGGGGCTGTTAAAAGTTGTTGTTCTAACGTTGGTATTGGCGGCATTAAAATTATCTGTATCTACATCGCTGACAGTAAACAGATTATTTCCACCGAAGGTGAGCGACAAACCATTCAACAGGTTGACGCCCTTACCGGTGGTGTGGGCTTCTGTGGAGCGGATGATGACTACATCGACCAGGACCATGTCCTTTTTGACCAGCTTTTCCTTCTTCTTACCGTCTTTCTTGGAAGATTTTATCTTGTCCGGTTTGATGCCCTTCCGGGTCAGCGAACTGCCAAAAATATCCGAAGTACTCTGGGCCAGTTGCAATTTTGGATTTTGTTCATGCAACTGCTTCCAGTCTTTAAGACGTTTGCGAAGCAATAAAGTATTATGGCCCTTGGGGTCACCGGTGCTTTCCTGATATTTGTCGAAATAAACGTCGGCCTTATCGAACTGCGAAACCGCGGCATTGATCAATACCGTATCCCGCATGATTGAAGAATTTTGTGGATCAAACTTTTCTGCCAGGTCAATAGCGTCGTTAGCGGTTTTGAGGTCCTGGGCATAATAGGAAGCACTCGCCAGCGCATGCAACAGAGTGGGATTATTCTTTTCAAATAGAAGGGCATAGGCAAACCAGTCCTGAGCCTTGCGGTATTCCTGCTTCTGGTAGTAGATTTGACCAAGCAGATAGGCCGCCCAGTAGTTGGAGGAATCGAACTGTAGCGCCAGGCCATACCCTGTTTCAGCAAATTCAATCTGGCTTGAATCACCCTGTTTAGCCATGAGATGATAAGTCAACCCGTTAAGAAAATGCAGCTGAGAATTTTGCGGAACAAATTTCAACGCACGGTTGAAACTCTTGCTGGCTAGAACATAGTTGCCTTCTTCCAGGGCTTCGAATCCATCGGCAATGAAGGGGTCTTCCAATCGATTTTTGGAAATATCATTGATGCGCTGGGATAATCCGGAATCGGACAGCGGATTTAGAGGAACCATTTTGCCCGTGGAGCAGGCCGTAAATACCAACGTCAGAAACGAAATTAAAATTAATTTCCTCGGAACCATTTCGTGCCCCTCCCCTTAAAATTAAAGGTAACCCTCTAAAACGCCTGATTTTCGCCTGAATGCTAGCACAAAACCTGCATGAATGATCTTAAAGTTTTGCCTGAGAAAACTTGAAATTATTAAAAGGCTAATATTTCAATAGGTTAAAAATATGTAAGGCCTGGGAAGCTATCCTTCTCTACCTTCTGTTAAGTATAGAGAGTAAAAGTTCAATATTTATTTAGATTTTTTTTGGAAAATTAAGATTCCTGGCAAAAATCTGGACCGTTTCTTTACTTAGATGAGTTCCTTAACAATATTGGTGGCTTGATCTCTATAAAGGAATAAGGCAAAATACTTTGCGCGCCAGCCTGAAACGATATTCTTCATCGATGGTATTTTTTAAGAGACAAGTATGCCAAGATATTTGCCAGCGATAAGGCGAATTGTTAACAATCCATTCGCCAATATATTTGTTGCCTTGATTCTACTCACCACAAGCTTGATGGAGGCTTGGGAAACCCTGTTTGATGATGTAGGTGAAATGAATTTGGGGGCTCACCATGGGATAATGCTTTTTGCTATTTTTCAAATCCTGAAAACGCTTCCGGATTTAATGGACGCATTGCATTTCATTCACAAGGCCCACGAGGATGAGCACCACTAAACTATCCAGAAACAGCAGGCTCCCATTTCCAATCCATTCTTTAAAGTTTTTTATCCGTCATCTTTAAATTTAATCAAACTGGCCAACCTAATTAAATGTTCTGCATTTTTTTTCCATGGTGATGTTTCTATCAATCCGTTACAAAATTATTGATAGCAGGGAATATTGAATGGATATAAGAACCCACATCATGAAAATGCCCGAGGAAAAGTGTCGGGAAGTACTGGCAAAGTTTCTTGAGCAGTACCTGGATCCTGAACTCGGTGCACCCCCGAGCAAAGAAGTAGATCTTTTAGTAATAAAGGCTCTGAAGGATTTGGCTTACAATGAAAATGAGGAACTTTTTCTCCAACTGGATGAAAGGGCCGAGGAGTTAACCTTTGCGAATGAGACAGTCGGGTCATCTCTCGCTGAACTCGAAGCTATGAAAGAAAAGGCCGAAGCCGCCAATAGAGAAAAAAGCGCTTTCCTGGCGAACATGAGCCATGAAATCCGCACCCCTATGAACGCAATCCTGGGTTACTCGCAAATATTGATGCGGGAACCGAACCTTGACTCAGAGTATAAAGCCTCCATCAGGAACATCCTCTCCAGTGGTGACCACTTGCTCGAACTGATCAACGATATTCTCGACATATCAAAAATTGAAGCAGGGCAGATGGAACTGAATTGTGCCGACTTTGATTTGACAGAATTCATTGAAACTGTTTCCAGCATGTTTAAAAAGCGGTGCGAGGATAAACAGCTTTCATTTCATTCTGGTGATCTCGGGAAAGAATCTTTATGGGTATATGGAGATGAAACCAAATTAAAGCAAATCTTAATCAACCTGATTGGGAACTCTGTAAAGTTCACCGATTCCGGTGGAGAGGTAGAGTTTCGGGTATTACCGCTTGGCCGCAACAAGTATGGATTTGAAGTTGTAGATAGTGGGGTGGGAATTCCCATGGGCAAACAGAAAACCATATTTGAACCTTTTAGCCAATCCAACGAAGGTTTGAAAAAAGGTGGCACCGGTCTGGGATTAGCCATTTCAAAAAGGCAGGTAAAGCTCATGCAAGGAGAATTGGGCCTGGTTTCTGATTCTGGAAAGGGAACGCGTTTTTATTTCACTATTCCCCTTCCTCCCGCTAAAGAAGGTCCTGTAGAGCAGTTGCAGAAGGAATCCGGGAAAACGATCAGTCGCTTAGCGGAAGGATTTCATGTAAAGGCCTTGGTAGCCGATGACCTTGAGCTCAACAGGGATGTGCTGACCAAATTTCTGGAGGGAATCGGGGTTGAGGTAATCACTGCCGAAGATGGGAAGGAGGCTGTTGACAAGGTGAAACAGCATATGCCAGATATCGTATTCATGGACATGCGAATGCCTGTTATGGGCGGGGTTGAAGCCATCCATACGATTAGAAAAGATTCGGCCCTGAATAAAGTCAAGATTGTAGCTCTTACCGCTACTGTGCTGGACCAGCAAAGGAGAAAAATTGTTGAGGCAGGCTGTGAATTTTTTATCGCAAAACCTTTCCGCGTTGAAACTGTTTTTACCTGCCTGGAGACGGTTCTGGATGTGAAATTCGAGTACGAAAACGAAAACCTGCGACCGGATTTCTCGAATATTTGCCTGACTGAGGAGCTGTTTTTTAAACTGATTGAATCCGTGGGCAATGAAAATATTATGGATTTACAACAAGCTCTTGATGAATTAGATAAAATTGATGAAAATACCAAGAGCTTGGCAGATCATATCCGAACTTTCATAGAACCTCTCAATGTGAAAGAGATCCAAAGTATTTTAGAGGATGTTGACTTTGAGTGATCGCTCGACAAACTCCGAATGTCACCTATGAGGAATTTCCTCCATTGCATTGTTGAATGCCTGGATGGTAATTTTTAACCGTTAAAAATGGAAAAAGTTTATGACAGATATAATTGACGCAAAAATCCTGATTGTCGATGACGATCCAAAAGCAAGAGACTTCCTGGAAAACTTTTTTGCCAAAGAAAAATGTGATATTAGAACAGCCAGTGATGGTAGAAAGGCCCTGTTGATTTGTGGAAGATTCCGGCCCGAAGTTGTGCTTTTAGACATTAATATGCCTGTGATGGATGGACTTCAGGTTCTAAAAAGAATAAAAGCAAAGTTCCCTAAAATCGAGGTCATCATGACCACCGGGGAAAGCTCTTTAGAGGCAACCCGCGAAACCCATCAACACGGGGCTTTTACTCACATCATTAAACCGATTCACCTGGATAAACTGGGGGAAGTTGTAAGAAGGGCTCTTGGCAAAGATAAAGGCTTTCACACCAAGTCGGCCAAAACTCAAGCCAAAGAAGACAAACAGCTTCTTGAACATTTTCATGATGAAAGTCCCGCTACCAAAATAGATGCGTTGATAGCGATACTAAACGAGAACGGTTTAGTCACAGAGGCTGAGCTCTTGGATAAAATAAATGAGGTAAAGGGGCTGAAATAGAAAGCCTTCAAATATTTTAATCTGAGCTTTTGTTTTTTCGAGCTCTAACTGAATTCCCAGAAGGGTTAAACTCCAGTTCGTTAAAGTGAAACTGGCTGCATAACAGTCCTTTCCCCTCCATACCTAAAGGGTCAATGGCTAAACGCTCAAGATACGACTGCCAGTCGAACCCATCCCCCTCGTCAGTAATTAGCCACTCACAATAAGAGTCACTCGTTTTGTACTCTATGGACACCTTTCTTGAACTGAGCATGAAGTTATTGGCGGGTTTTTCGCCTTCTGTGCCACCCAAATTTCCATGCTCAATGGCATTAGTTAGAAGCTCCACCAAACCTATTTTAGCGTCAAGCTTCCCGCTATCGTCAAGCATATTTCCAGCTGTTTTAACCAGCCAATCGACCATATCAGGCACTTTTTCAACGTCACTATCCAGTTTAATAGTAAAGGAAGTCTTTTTCTCAATCTCCGGTTTTTTTTCTAAATCAGCCTTTGCATCAATAAGCGATGCATACTTCTTGAGTAGAGGCAACAACTCGGCATGCCGGACAGGTTTTTTAAGATAGTTGTTCGCCTTTAACTCCATGGCCTTCATGGCATATTCTTCACAACCAAATGCAGTTGCCATAACAACAATAACACTCGGACTGAGCTTGCGAATTTCTTCCAAAAGCTGAAGCCCATCCATTTCAGGCATTTGTATATCCGAGAGAACTAGATGAGGATTAATTTTTTTAAAAGCTTCAAGACCAACCAAACCGTTTTCAGCCACATGGGTTTCAAATCCCTGGCTTTCTACAGTATCCTTCATGAAACCTCTCGAAGGCGCATCATCTTCAACAATTAAAACTTTCACAATTAGTCTCTCAATTTCCCAGTTAATTCGTCGGAAGGTTTCGACTTAAAGCTTCAAACAAATCCTTAGTTTGAATGGGCTTTGGTAAATGTTCTGTGCATCCGGCGTCCAGACATTTTGCTTTGCCCTCCTCCCCGGCACTCGCCGTTAAAGCGAGGATAGGGACCGCAGAAAATTCCTCCATCTCTCGTAACCTGCGAGTTGCCTCCAGCCCATCCATCACAGGCATGCTGATATCCATAATAATCAATTCTGGTTTATCGGTCAAAGCCAGATCAATCGCTTCCTGGCCATTCCTAGCAATGATGACCTTATGATTCATGATACTTAGCATTTCCAATAGCATTGACAGGTTCACTTCGTTGTCTTCTGCCACCAGAATTTTGTTTCCAGTCGGAATGTTATTTTTATCAGGAACCATCATCTTGCACTAAATTGCCACACCAACCCAACTTCACCTACCCTCAGGGTGATTTAAGTAGCAGAAGATTTTTAACCGTTAAAAATGAAACTTCAACCACATCTGGGTGAAAATAGTATCGTCATCGTTGCCGAAAAATTCTTCCGCAGCACTTCCCGGAAGAATATAGCCAGCCCCAATATGGGCGTATACATGGCTATTGACTTCGTAGTCGATCAGTAAATTCCATTCATTTGCATAATCATCGTTGTTCAGGGCTTGCCTTCCCCTAGAAACGCCAAGGTACTGCTCATCCAGATAATGTTTTAAAAACATAAAAGCCATTTGCATTCCTGGTATTGGCGAGAAGCCAGTTTCCACAATGAAGGCGTATTTGTTTGTGTTGGAAAGTTGAACCTCACCAACAAGCTGGCCAATCAACCATTCATTCCAAATCCTGCTGGTGATGAACATAGGATCATAGTCTTCCGCTTCATCATCTTCAAGGTTTGAATCTCCGGAAAAAAACACATGCATGAGTTTCAGGTAAGGGTCTGTGGGGTGGTTGAAATTATATCGGGCCTGGGCGAAACCGGCATAAGCATCCCGGCTTAATTCCTGTCCTCCGAGACGTCCGGCATCTCCCAGTTGGTAAACAAATTCTCCGGCAAAATGAAAAGACTTGACCGTAGCGTCAAACCCTATATCGAGCGCGTTGGTATTGTTTTCAGAAAACAGATCTTTTCCGCCGGGGGAAAAGCTGGTGAAGGTGATATTGCTCTCGTCTATTTTTCTATAATACCCGCCATATAAATAGGTGGTTTCTGAAAGATCGTAATGCATATTTATTCCCGCAAAGGAGACGCCTTCTTTTCCGCGTTTTCCTAACTCCCTCTGATCACCCTGTTGCGAGTAAAGTTCCGTGTCGGCCCAGAAAGCAAGGGTTTTCAATTTCCCGAAATCCCCATCCACTCTTACGGCAAAGGGGAAACTTTTGTGCGCAGAAATCCATATCGCCGCATCTTCCGGGTTTGCATCGCCGGAGATAAAAGATTTTTCTATGAAGATATTCTGGCGGCCGACCTTGATATCGAAGGGGGATTGGTTAATCTTTTTGAAGTTTATATAGCCTTCATTAAGGTCGCCCTGGCTTTCATCATCAGCCACTCCATATACATCTGCATTAATGGTAGCCATGAATACTCCACTGAGGCGGATTTCCAAATCTGTCCATTGCAGTTTTTTCTCACCCGTGAAACCCAGTTTGGCTACTGTTTCCCCAAAGGTCGTTTCTGTTCGTCCTCTTGAGTCCACTGTCGCTCCAAAAGAGGGGTTGCTGTCGTGTCGAAAGAATACGTGGAACTGACCGTCTACAGAAAACTTGTCGAACGTATCAGGAAAGAGGCCCAACTCTATCTCGCCATAGGCTTGTTTTGCCGGACTGGCAATAGCGAAAAATAACAAGAGGAGGAATTGAAACTTTAGATAGGATTTGAACATGGGGAGAGCCCTGAAAATGAATTTAAAAACTACTCAATCAAATTTATCAATGGAACCATCACGGATTCCCATTTCGTAAGTTTTAGTCTCACGGAACAGAACCCCGCTTAAAAGAACCAAACCAATAAGATTAGGAACCGCCATCAAGGCGTTCATCGCATCAGAAAAATTCCAGACCAGCTCCAATTTTACTATGGCGCCGATAAACACAAAAAGTACCCAGAGGTAACGATAAAAATGAACCCATTTATCTCCAAAAAGGTATTCGAAGCATTTTTCACCATAATATTCCCAGGCCAAAATTGATGAAAATGCAAAGGTGACTGCGCTCAGAGTTACGATAAAAGGACCCCAGTTTCCCGGCAGACCTTCCGAAAAAGCCTGCATGGTTAATGCGACTCCTGTTTCTCCGGAAACCCAAACCCCCGTAGAAGCTAACGCCACTGCGGTGAGGGAGCAAACGACCAATGTATCGAGGAACGTTCCACTCATAGAAACCAGTGCCTGTTTCGCTGGTTGGTTGGTTTTTGCGGCAGCCGCCGCAATGGGAGCGCTTCCCATTCCGGATTCGTTTGAAAAGAGTCCTCGTGCCACGCCATACCGGATAGTTTGAGCCAAGCTCGCTCCTATAAACCCCCCGGTAGCCGCCGTTCCGGTGAAGGCGTGTTCAAAAATCAATTTTATTCCCACTCCTAATTGACTCAGGTGAGACAAGATAACTATCAAAGCGCCGGCAAAATAAATGGCCACCATGAAGGGAACAAAATAGCTGGCGACATCGGAAATACGTTTGATACCACCTATAATCACCAGCGCAGTCAAAACAGATAAAATGAGTCCGATGGAAAATTTGCTTGCTCCCAGCGACTCAACGACTGCTGTTGCGGCGGTGTTGGCTTGAATCATATTGCCGATACCGAATGCGGCAAGCGACCCGAAAACAGCAAAACAGGTACCGAGCCATTTTTGGCCGAGTCCATGTTCCAAATAGTACATCGGGCCGCCGGAGATTTCTCCATGTTCGTTGACCTGCCTGTATTTAACGGCTAAAAAACTTTCTGAATACTTGGTGGCCATGCCCACCAACCCTGTCATCCACATCCAGAATATGGCGCCCGGTCCCCCAAGGGCCACGGCAGTACTCACTCCCGCGATATTTCCCATTCCCACCGTAGCCGCCAAAGATGTCATCAACGCACCAAAATGGGAAATATCCCCTTTTCCTGCCCGTTCTTTTGAGAAAGCCAAACGAAGTGCGTAGAACAGGTTGCGAAACTGGATTCCGCCCAACCGGAACGTTAACCAGAAACCCACGCCCAATAAAAGAATAAGAAGCCAGGGCCCCCACATCAGGCTGGCAAAATTGGCGAAAAATATATTCATTGGAGTTATTTACCTGGGCTGACGAATTTAGGATAGGGTGCAAACAACAGGGTTTACGCAGTAAACCCTGCCTACCGCCGCCATCTTATAATAGTTGTTAAGGTTTTGCCATGATATTAAGATGACACATGTAATATAATAAATAGGTACGGTTTCCGAAAAAAAAGTTCCATCAATACTATGTTTTTTTCGAGCATGAACCTGTTATCTCCTTCTATTAACCAAACTTTTTAAATTCTAAGAAATTTTAAAAGTGCTGGGGCTTCCTTTGAAAATATTGCGCAAGACAAAGATTAAATCTCTCTTTTTTATCCTGACATTGGTTTTGTCAAGTTTCTGTTTTCAAGCATTGGCAAAGGCAGAGGTGGACACCTCTATTTTATTGACCAATGCCGAAAAAAAATGGCTCATTGAGCACCCCGAAGTAACCTACACCTCAGACCCTGATTACCCGCCTATTGAATTTATTGACAGCAAAGGCAACCATGATGGAATGGCAAAAGATATCATAACTCTTCTGGGTAAAAAAATGGGCCTCCGGTTTAATTTTGTGGCGGCGAAAACCTGGACCGAGGTGCTGGAAATGGGCCAGAAACGACATGTCGATATATGGTCGAGCGCCGCCCCAACTCCACAGCGGCGGGAATATATGAATTTTACCAGGCCTTATATAACTCTGCCCGCAGTGATCATAGTAAAAGCTGATGACAAAGAAGTGCAGACATTGGATACCATGGGAGGGAAAAAGATTGCTATTACATCTGGTTATGCGGTTCATGACTTCATCACTAATAACCACCCTGAGTTGAAAGTTGAAGCAGTACCCAATGTTCTGACAGGGTTGAGAATGGTTTCCCTGGGGTTGGTGGATGCCATGATCGAAAATATTGCCGTTGCCACACTCTTTATGGAGCAGGACGGGATCACCAATCTTCGAGTGGGTGGAAAATCGGGATTCACCTATAATCTGGCATTTGCTTCGCGAAAAGATTTGCCGATACTCAACAGCATTTTAGAAAAGGGACTGGCACGAATCACTCAAGAGGAAATCCAGGACATTTATCAAAAGTGGATGCCACAGACAGAAGAAACCTGGGTCACTGTTAAAAATCTTTTGGTCTGGGTTTTAGCCAGCCTTTTAGTCTTTGCCGTGGGCAGTACGGTGATATGGAGTTTAACGCTTAACAAAGAAGTTAAACAAAGAACTTTAGAGTTGATCAGTGCTAAAAATGAGGCTGAATCGGCGAATCGTGCCAAGTCAGAGTTTTTATCCAGCATGAGCCATGAATTACGAACTCCACTGAATGCAATACTTGGATACGCCGACCTTCTGAAAGGGTTATTTTTTGGTCCGCTCAACGAGAAGCAATTGAGCTATGTGTCCCAAATCGATAACAGCGGCAAGCATTTACTGGAGTTGATTACTGATTTACTGGACATGACCAAAATCGAAGCCGGCAAAATGCGCCTGAATTTGGAGTCCTTTCCACCGCAAGAATTGTTTAGTTCCAGCCTGGAATTGATGAAGCCAAAAACTCAGGAAAAACAATTGGAAATAAAATCGACTGTAGACACTGCCTTGGGAAAGATGACCGGTGACCTGAGAAAGTGCAAGCAAATCATGCTCAATTTGTTATCGAACGCGGTTAAATATACACCTGAGAAAGGCCGAATCGAAATTTTGGCATCCAAACGCGATGACTATATCCGAATAACTGTATCGGACACGGGAATGGGAATCAGCATAGAGGACCAAACCAAAATTTTCTCCGAGTTTGAGCAGGTGAACCGGGTGCGGGATGAAGCCTTAGGAGGAACAGGAATCGGCCTGGCCCTCACGCGTCGATTGGTCGAGTTGCATGGCGGAGAGATCGGCGTAGAAAGTGATTCGAACGGGTCAACATTCTGGTTTGACTTGCCCCTTAAAATATTGCGTCCTGAGGAAAAAGGTAAACCCAAGGAATCGATTCAATCCTTACCGACCGCTATCAGTGGCCGTCGAATCCTGGCAGTGGAAGACAATGAGGTGAACCTTGCGATGATATTGGATATGCTTCATATTCACAATCATCATGTTTTTGTGGCCAGGAACGGTCAAGAAGCCATTGATCTGGCTGAAGCCAATGAGCCGGAACTGATTCTCATGGACATCCGGATGCCGGTGATGGATGGCCTGGAGGCAACCCGCCAATTACGTAAGAGAAATAAATTTGCCAAGGTGCCCATCATTGCCTTAACGGCGAGTGTCGGGGACGAGGGTCGTGAAAAATGCCTGGAAGCTGGATGTACCGAGCACCTTGCCAAACCAATTCAATCGAAAGAACTATTTGAAGCCATTAATAAACACCTGTTGGCTAATTAAAATAGAAATATCAGAGGTAAATCATGAAAGTTTTAGTAGTTGAAGACGATGCTCCATCTTGGCCTCAAATGTCCCGGCTCCTAAATTAAGACTCCGCAGAATTTCAATATCGAATACCAACTTCAATGCCAAGTTACTTTTTCCCGCCGACTATAGGCCGACTGATGAAAAAGGATTTATGACGATTCAGTCATAACCCCTTGTAATAAATGGTGGGCCGTCTCGGGGTCAAACCGAGTGGCCATCGCCTGGTCATCTCGAAATCAATCCAGGAATATTAAAATTGCAGGAGAAAGTCATCGTCCATTTCTTCTTCCAGATAATCGGGTAAACGGGTTTGCTTGTCTGTGAGAGCATGGTTTAACTGAGCAGTGCTGAGGCCAGTGGCGGAGACAAGATTGGCACCTTTAAGGTTGGTATGGTTGAATAGGGTGTCTTCGTTAAACTGGCTTCCTTCAAGGTTTGCGTTTTCAAGGTCGGCATATTGAAGGTTGGATTCCAGCATCCCCGCTCCTGACAGGTTGCAGTTTTTCATATGAGTGCTTTGCAGGCAGGCTTCCTGTAATTTGGCTTTGGTTAGATTGGCCTCCTCCAGGCTGGCCCCGGTTAAGTTTGAAAACTGAAGTTTGCATTCTTTTAGGTTGCTGTTATTAAGGTTAATTTTTTGCAGTTTGGCTCCTCTTAAATCCGCCTGGGATAAATCCGGGTGTATCTCCGGATTCTCCTCTCTCCATGCATTCCAGTCGTCAATTCCTTGTTTTATGAGTTTTAGGTGCTCTTCGTTTGCCATGATTGATCTCTCCATTATTTAGTCAAGGAAGAAGAACTTCTTCATTGGTAGCCTTCCCATTTTCATGTTCTATGTCGCAAAAATAGCTGAATAAAGAAAAAGGACCTACAAGAAAAAACATGTAAGTCCTTTTAAATAAATGGTGGGCCGTCTCGGGATCGAACCGAGGACCTACTGATTAAGAGTCAGTTGCTCTACCAATTGAGCTAACGGCCCCACTTATCTGTCTGGATGAAAATACCGGATCATTCTAACTAATCTGCGCCGGACTGGCAACCACTCGGCGTGGTGCCAGAAAACTACCACTCGGCGCCAGCGTGACGCTGGACCCAATAAGTAATATCCCGTTAAGCCGGGCGGTCGGTTGATGGCAAGATAACGATGTTGCAAGTTGCCCACGGCTAGTGGCCGAATATCCGGGCCAACACATTATATTGCACCGCACCGATGGTCGCGGACAATCCCCCGGTGACCAGCGACAAAAATAGAAATTGGTAGGCCCTGTCCCTATCTTCGCGCATTTCTACAATGTCGATCAAGAACGATACGAAGACCAACGCAAAAAATATCACCTTGGCCACATCCGAAAAAAAGGACTCCGCCGCCTGATCCACTGCTGTCTGCAGAACCACTGAACGTTCCTGAAAAATGCCGATGCCGTAGAGTCCCATCAGCAGAAACGTCCAGACCTGCCGCAAGAGTATTTTTGTCTCCTCCAAATTGTAGCTGGTCATGGAACCTCTTGGAAATCAGGGTCAAAAATATTTGCACCTTCTGGAACCAGAAATCATCCAATAAAGGTACCTTAATATACAAGGAAATTTAGACTACCGAAAATAAGGGTATCCCCGCAAGCTTTGAGGACATTTTCCCCGGCTTTATGGATATGGTATAATTCCACCGTCCCTTAAAAAAACATTTTTACGGCCCCTGTTTTTGGGGTCGTTTGGATACAAAAGGAAGAATGTTTATATCAATTATAATCTTTTTTTAGAAGGAAGCAGATATGGCTATCAGATTGGGAGATACCGCGCCGGATTTCACGGCAGAAACCACCGAAGGAACGATTGAGTTTCATAAATACCTGGGCGATGGCTGGGGGGTTTTGTTTTCCCACCCCAAAGACTACACCCCGGTCTGCACCACAGAGTTGGGCCGAGTGGCCAACCTGAAAAACGAATTTGACAAGCGTAACGTTAAGGTCCTGGCCTTGAGCGTAGACCCGGTGGATTCACACAAAGGATGGGTCAATGACATTAATGAAACACAGGGTTGCACGGTTAATTACCCCATCATTGCCGATCCGGACAAGAAAGTCGCTGAGCTGTATGACATGATTCACCCGAATGCACTGAATAACCTGACCGTTCGATCGGTCTTCATCATTGCACCGGACAAGACCGTCAAACTGACACTCACCTATCCCGCATCAACGGGAAGAAACTTTGCCGAGATCCTTCGAGTCATTGATTCGCTGCAACTCACCGCCAATTATCAGGTCGCCACGCCGGTGGACTGGAAACATGGTGATGACTGCGTGGTTGTGCCCGCAATCAAGACGGAAGATATTCCCGCAAAATTCCCCAAGGGGCACAAAGTGATCAAACCCTATTTGCGCACCACACCACAACCCGACCTGTAGTCGGTTGTAATTTTCCAGCCAAGCGGGCAGAAATGCCCGCTTAGTTTTTTTACACCATGAGCAATCAAAAGGCCCTGGGCCAGATTTCACATTTGATCCAATTGCTAACCGATCGGGACGAGTTTGTCCGGGATAAGGTTCGTGCCCAGTTGATCGAACTGGGGGAAGACGCCTTACCCTTCCTGGAAATCGCGGTCCGCAGTGAAGAAGGACCTCTCCGTATTCAGGCACAGGAGGTGATTGGCGCGATTTTTCCGAAAAAGCTGGGCGAGAAATTCCGCCAACTGGCACAGAAAGGACAGGATGTCGATCTGGAGGCCGGAATGCTGTTGATCATGGAATTCGGCTATCCCGATTGCGACCCCAAAGCCTGCCGGGACAATCTGGATGCGCTAGCACACCGGCTGGAACAAAACCTGACTCCCGATGCAGACCCCATGCAAACTGTTCTCAGTTTGACCCGCCTGCTTTTCCAGCAGGAAAACTTCAGGGGAAACCAGGAAAACTATATGGACCCGGATAACAGCTACCTCAACAAGGTGCTTGAGCATAAAACCGGATTGCCCATCACCCTTTCAGCACTCTGTGTTCTAGTTGCAGGCCGACTGGGTTTACCGATCGTTGGCGTGGGCCTGCCGGGCCACTATATTGCCAAATACAATCTGCCTAAAGATTCGATTTATTTTGATCCGTTCCATCAGGGCCGCATGCTGACGCGCGCGAACTGTATTCAAATTATTGAGCAGTTTGGCCAACCTTTTGAGGAACATTTCCTTTCCCACTCCACGCACCGGGAAACACTGATCCGAATGATGAATAACCTGGTTCAGGCTTACCAAAGCTCCAATGAGCTGGAAAAGAGCGCAACCTTATCCGGCTATATCAAAATTCTGATAGACCCCTCTCCCCTTTCAGAAAAAACCCGAGGACACTAAATGGCAGACCCTGTTGTTATCACTGGAGCTGGCTCCGGAATCGGCAGGAGTATCGCGCAAGTTCTGGCAAGGAATGGCTTCTCTCTCATTCTGCTGGGACGCAACCTGGAAAATCTGCAATCCACAAAAAAATTACTGAAAAACCCCGAACAACACCAATGCCAGGCGTGTGACATCCGAAGCTCCGGGGAAATACGTCAGGCACTGGCAAACGTTTCTTCTCTTTACGCTCTCATCGCCAATGCCGGACTCGGTGGCGAAAACCAATATGGAGAACAAGATCGCTGGCGGGAAGTTATAGATACCAATCTGACCGGAACCTACCAGACTATTCAGGAATGCCTTCCCCTTATTAAAAAGAGTTCGGCACCCTACAAAAAAGTTGTCATCATCTCATCCATTCTGGCGAGATTAGGAGTTCCGGGCTATTCCGCCTATTGCGCCTCCAAGGCAGGGTTGCTGGGGCTCACCCGGTCTTTGGCCGCAGAGCACAGTCCTGACAAAATTCTGGTGAACGCTTTGTGTCCCGGTTGGGTCGATACCGAAATGGCGCAGGAAGGTTTGCAGGGGTTTGCCGATGCCCTGAATGTTTCCAAAGAAGAAGCTTACAAAGAAGCGATGAAACCCGTGCCGTTGGGCAAGATGTCCAAGCCGGAAGAAGTCGCACAACTGGTTGCCTACCTGATTTCCGAAGAACAAACTTCCTTCACCGGACAAACCCTCGACATCAACAACGGTGCCCTCATGCCCTAGCGGAGAACCGCCGCAGGTAATGTGGCGGTGACGCTAATGCGTCCTTGCCAGTTTCCTTCCCTGTAAGGGACGAGCGGCTGGTGGCAATAAAACTTATTTCTAATTGTAAAAAGAATTTTTGTTGCTGGAGGTGTTACTACACTAATTCTTCAACACCAGTGGGCTGAGGAGATGATGGTTCAACATCTACGGCTCCATCCTGCACGGCGGCAGGCGCCGTGGCAGGCTCTACGGGTAAGGCCGCAAGACCGGTCGGGGGATTAAAGAATTCCCCAACTTGATTGCGAATGAAATCTAAAAGGTCATTCAAAGACCTTAGGATCGTGTTGCCTTCGGGAACCTGATTGGCTTCAGATTCAAAAACCGCATCAATGGTTGCTTGAACCAGAGCCGGAAAATCCCGGATCCCGTCCGTTTCCAACTCGGATGCCTGATTTTTCAATGCCTCAACATCACCGCTGTAACCAGCCTCTTCCGGTAATCGCGAAATGGATCGGGTCTCAAATGTTGCCACCACAGTTCTTTCCAGCTCCAACTCCACTTGCTGGATCACACCGAGGTTATTGGCCAAAATATTGGTGGAGTCTTCCAGGTTCAATTCCCCGCTGGCAAAAAACTCCTTAGCCAAAGGGGCGATCTCTGCGGCGAGTTTGTCGATGGCGGCCAACTCCTCTTCATTCAAATCTCCTTGTATCGTCAGAGAATATGAAGCGGCGGCCCGAGCGACCGAACTGAATTCCTGCACGGTTCCACCATCCTGCGTTAGCGTCTGGGTATGCGACTCCGACAAGGATTGCTCCCCATCAAAAGACAAGTTAACAAGGTCGCCTTCCTGGGTTCGCAAGCTCAACTCGCTGGAAAAGAAGGCAGCCACAGCGGCCTGGGTACTTCTCTGTTCCAGGGGAGTATTTTGAAAAGCTATTTCAGACACATTTAAAGCCATTTTCAGTAAACCGAGTAATTTCTAGATCCTTCTTTTAATGCTTGTAATTTTTATCGGTAAAAAAACTGAAAAACATTAGGCATAAAAAACTGTCACACCGGCAGGCACACAAACTATTGATTTTGCTATTACTATAGGCGCCCCCAAAAATATTCCCGTTGAAGTTTTCAGAAAATCTGTGACAGGATTTTTACAAAGGCTTGCTATCATTCATGTACAATGGTATGAAAAAATGGTTTCCATTGGGGCTTTAAAGTTTCTGCCCAGGGATGCGAGTTTTTCCAGAAATTCTTTTTAACTGAAAAATACAAAACAGATGAGCGACACTCTCCGACAAGATATTATTTTTAAAATTTTAAAAATGGCGAAGGACAACTCTGATTTGAGTTCGGATGCATTGTTCAATCAGGTAGAAGCGGAAACCCTGTCTATGTTCAACGAGTTGACCAACCCCAGCGAGGAAAACGCGCCCAAGGATAAGGACGATAAAGCCCGAACCAAGAGGCGAATGAAACGGAAGGACCGAAACCAGCGCAAGGAACATGTCGGCCGTTTTTTTGTTCACTTGATGGAAAAAAATATTAAACAACCCGGCATCCCCGACTGCCTGATACCGGTTTTTGCCAATTCCGTTCAGACCACCATCGGCGAAGAGGCTTATAAGCAGATTTCGGGCAAAATCGACCGCTTATTGGAGTTTGCTGAGAAGAAAGGCTTCGACTATGATCAGATACTGACCAGCAAACCGGGAAAAACCATCGCAGCGGAAATTTTATCGGTTTACAATGCCGAAACGAGTTCGTCCAGCGAAAAGCAACTCAAAAATAACCTGGATGAAACTCTGGTGAAGAATATCGAATCCATTGCAAATGGCCAGGAGATCAATATAGAAGATACGGTCAACCTGGCTTTCAATGAATTCAGCAAATACCTGAAAGCCAGCTAACCCTGCCACAAGAAAAATCACCCTTAAATGCTATAGACTCCCCAAGCTGGGATTGTTTTTATCTTTTTCAGAGAGAATTGGATCGGATACCGGCCAGTCAATCCCAATATCCGGATCGTTCCAGATGATTCCCTTTTCTTTTTCTGCCGAATAGTATTCCGAAACTTTATAAAGAAACTCTGCCTCATCACTGAGCACGCAAAATCCGTGGGCAAATCCTACAGGGACATATAACTGAAGATGGTTGCTGTCTGACAGAATAAAACTTTGCCACTCCCCAAAAGTGGGCGAGTTTTTTCTAATGTCTACGACCACATCAAACACCTCGCCCCGGATCACCCGGACCAGTTTGGCCTGTTCCGGTTCTATCCGGTAATGGAGCCCTCTTAAAACATTTTTTTGCGAGAGCGATTGGTTGTCCTGAACAAAATTTTCCCGGATTCCCAATGCGTGGTATTTTTCCTTTGCATAGCTTTCAAAGAACCGCCCCCTCGAATCATGGTGAACCTTGGGCTCGATGAGCAAAACCCCTTCCAGTTCAGTTTGGTTGGCTTTCAAAATTTCTCCCGACTTAAAGTTTCCACTAGCAGGTTGCTAGCCGTATAGAGAGGGTCCACGTCACACTGGCCCCACGCCCAGTGGATTATATAACGCAATTTCAGGCTTGGCAAACAAGGTTGAAGATGTGAAATATCTCGCGAGGATTTCTATTTATTCGGTAATTTTCTCTGTGGCAACCACTAGGCGTGGGGCCGACTGGCAATATATTTGTCTGCCAGCAAAGAGTTACCCCGGCATGACAAGTCATTGATATCTGCCTCCGGTGGCTCACCGGTGGCCAAAGTAATTTTCAGAGATGCCCTTATAATCTGTTAATATCGGTTTTTATTTAAAAACTTTTCGAAAAGCTTATTAATGAGAATAATACCGGCAGTAGATATAAAAGAAGGAAGATGTGTCCGACTTTCACAGGGAAAGGCAGATCAGGAAACCGTTTATTCCAATGATCCTGTCTCAATGGCCAACCATTGGGACGAAGAAGGGGCGCAGACTATTCACGTTGTAGACCTGGATGGCGCGTTCCAAGGGCTACCCATCAACTCTGAAATTGTAAAAAACATTATTTACAGCAGTTCCGTGGATATACAAATCGGCGGGGGAATCCGCACTCTTGAAACCATTGAAACGTATGTTAAGGCAGGTGCATACCGGGTCATTCTTGGTACAGTTGCCCAGAAGGAACCGGAGTTTGTAGAAGAAGCCTGCCGACGTTTCCCCGGAAAAATCATTGTTGGCATCGATGCCCAGGATGGTTTAGTTGCTGTGAAAGGCTGGGTAGAAGTTTCCGAACAAAAAGCCACCGACCTCGCCCAGAAAATGAAGGGCTATGGAATTGCCGGATTTATCTTCACCGATATCAGCCGTGACGGTATGCTTCAAGGTCCTAATCTGGAAAGCATCAAGAATTTTGCCGAGTCTGCGCAATTGCCAGTGATCGCATCGGGGGGAGTGAGCCGCCTTGAAGATATAAAAAACCTGGCCAAGCTGGAGTCCTATGGCGTTGAAGGCGTGATCATAGGCAAAGCCCTTTACGACAAAGCCCTTTCCTTCAAGGAAGCACGGGACATTCTTCATGCTGGCTAAACGCATCATACCCTGTTTGGATGTCAAAGATGGCCGCGTGGTCAAAGGAGTCAACTTTGTCAATCTGCGGGATGCCGGCGACCCGGTTGAAATCGCTTCAGCCTATGAAAGCGAGGGTGCCGATGAGCTCACCTTTTTAGATATCACCGCCTCACACGAGAAACGGGATATTATTCTGGACGTGGTCGCTCGCACTGCCGAAAAGGTATTCATGCCTTTGACAGTTGGCGGAGGCGTACGCACCCTGGATGATATTCGTAATCTTCTGAAAGCCGGCGCGGATAAAGTCGCCATCAATACCGCCGCTGTCAAGGACCCGGATTTCGTGCAACGTGCGGCGAAACGTTTTGGTAGCCAGTGCATCGTTGTCGCCATCGATGCCAAGCAGGTGCAAGCTTCCGGGTCTCAATCCATACATCCCGAATGGGCTTTAGAGCACCCTCAACTGTTGTTGCAGGAATCCGATTCGACTCCCGCCTGGGAGGTCTACACGCATGGAGGAAGAAACCCGACCGGAATTCATGCACAAAGATGGGCGCAACAGATGGAAGCTTATGGTGCAGGGGAAATTTTACTCACCAGCATGGATCGCGATGGAACCAAAGTCGGATACGACATAGAACTCAACCGAACGGTTTCAGAGTCCGTCACCATTCCCCTTATCGCCTCAGGAGGAGCAGGAACCCTTGAGCATTTATACGAAGGCATTGTGAAAGGAAAAGCCTCTGCGGTGCTGGCCGCTTCCATTTTTCACTTTAAAGAATTCACCATTCAGGAAACCAAAGCTTTCCTGCAAACCAAAGGTGTAACGGTCAGGCCCGGCTAACCCCACAGTGTTTCAGCTCCAGAGTTTTGGCTTCGCTGTCCAGCGTGGCGGATGTCTCTAACGGAAGAGTCCAGACTTCTTTGCCATGACCTATGGGACAATGAGTCAAAATCGGAAATCCTGGATTCGGAAAAAGGTCTGCCAGAATATCTTTAATCGTCCCCTCGCCCCGGCGTTGCGAACGGCAGTTGACCATTTCCCCGAAAATAATTCCACGCACTCCCTTAAACATCCCCGCGTTTTTTAACTGCCACAGCATTCCATCAATCCGGTACAACGGTTCGTTGACATCCTCTATAAATAAAATCCTGTTACGGGTATTAATTTCATACGGAGTACTTAATGAACGGCACAGCAAGGTCAGACAGCCTCCGGTTAGTTTTCCCTGCGCCATGCCTTGAGAAAAAACTTTCGCTCGGGGAGCATGGAAGACTCTGCCTTTGGCAGAGCCGGTCAACAAGGCCTTAAATTGCCGTTGCGACTGTTTCATTTCAGCTCGACCAAAACTTCCAGCGATCATAGGGCCGTGGAATGCGATCAGTCCGCAATTTTGCACCAGGAAATGCAGGAGCAGAGTAATGTCGCTGGACCCCACCACGACTTTCGCTTTGGCCCGAATCGTTTGAGGCTTTAGATGAGGAAGAATACGATTGGCACCATACCCTCCCCGAGCGCAAAAAATCGCCTGCACCCCGGGGTCCCGGAACATATCCATGAGATCCTGAGCCCGGTCCTTGTCGCAGCCTGCCATAAAACGGGAACGGGCATGGATGTGCCTGCCCAACCGAGGCTCGAACCCCATGGCACGGATCACCTCCAACCCGGTTTCCAACTGGTCCCTGTCCACCGGACCGGCAGGAGCCACCACACCCACCACATCTCCCTGTTTCAATTGGGGCGGTCGGATGAGAGGACGTATCGATTTCGACATTACAAATCACCTTTGAAAGGTTACAATACCGGTTTCAAGAAACCCTATCCTTATAAACATAAAAAATGGTTTCTGTCACCGCTATCATTCAAGCCAGAATGAGGTCTACCCGGTCTCCCGGTAAAAGCCTGCGCCCGATCGCCGGCCTTCCCATGCTGGAGCATATCATTATTCGTTTAAAACAGGTGCCGGAAATTGACCTCATTCTCCTGGCGATTCCCGAAAAGGAATCGGAAACACCACTGATTGAGTTTGCCCGCAAACTCCCTGTTCCTGTATTCCAGGGATCAGAAGAAGATGTTCTGGATCGCTTCATAAAAGCGGGAGAAAGTGTTCAAACCGAACAGGTGGTTCGGGTCTGCGGCGATAATCCCCTTATAGATATACCTCTCCTGCGTTCTTTAATTCAGGCCCATCTGATGGACAAAGCCGACTATACCCTGCCACGAGACCCCGTTCCTCTGGGAAGCTCCTGCGAAATCGTTCGCCTGGAAGCCTTGAAAAAGATCGGCGAACTGGCGGAAAGCTCAATCTATCGTGAACATGTCACCACCTGGTTTCACGACCACCCTTCTTCATTCAGGATCAAACGCATTAACGCTCCGGATTATTTAAAAGATCGCACCTTCCGTCTGACCGTTGATACAAACGAAGATTTCCAGCTTATGGAAGAGCTTTTTAAAAATCTTCCCCATTCTCCCGATTCTCCACTGAATCTTAAGACAGCAATGGACTACCTGATTGCCCACCCCGAAACCACTGCCTTAAACATTGATATTCCGCAAAAAAACTGGCGGGAAGAAAATCGTTAGTTTTTTAAATTTTCATTAAAGTTCTAAGATTTTCCACCGATAACCTAAATTAAGCAGAGTTGTTCCCAAGGATTGCGGAGCAACGAAATACTTAAAAAAACCCGAATTTACGCTTTATGGGTTTGAAAGTAAAGGTGGAACACTGAGGGGAGCCACCCTAAATAAAGACTCTTCAGAGGCAATAGTAAACGTTTAAAACCGAATATTAGCGGCAAAAACAATTCCAACTCATGGTGGAGGATTAGGGATATGCCAGTACGAATTTTCAACAATATAGCTTCGCTTAACGCCCAGAGAATCTTGGGCATCAACAACGATCGCCTTGCACAGTCAGTAGAGCGTATTTCATCGGGTATCCGGATCAACAGAGGTGCGGATGATGCCGCTGGACTGGCTATTTCAGAAGCCTTGCGTTCTGATATTCGTGGTTTGCGCCAGGCAGTTCGAAACGCAAACGATGGTATCGCCCTCATCAACGTTGCTGAAGGTGCGCTCAACGAGCAGTCGAGCATCCTGATTCGACTCCGGGAACTGGCCTCTCAGGCCGCAACCGGTACCGTAGGATCCACAGAACGTGCAACCATCCAACTTGAGTTTACCGCTCTACGCAATGAAATCGACCGTATTGCAGCAACCACACAGTTTAATGGACAGGGGCTGGTAGACGGTTCTCTGGCTTCATCGGCAGCCAGTTCAACCCAAGTTC
>Ga0233439_10000412_pt1 | contig 65604 bp, 52 predicted proteins | sample SI_123_September_6_FD_182713 | JGI IMG/M metagenome (GOLD analysis project Ga0233439, IMG submission 182713) | Seawater microbial communities from Saanich Inlet, British Columbia, Canada - SI_123_September2016_100_MG | ecosystem: Environmental > Aquatic > Marine > Inlet | place: Canada: British... | reverse complement strand
TATCTCCAATAATAACGGGTTCACTACCATCATATGGTGCGAGTGGTAATACAGAAGGAGTGAATTCGATAGCATATAACAACAAAGAACCTTTGATTTCCATAGTTTCACCAGAGTTCACGTCAAAGGTTACTGTTTTCTGTGCTTCAGTAGTAGAATCTATTTCGACCCCAGCGACGGTAATAACAGCAGACGCACCATCACCACTACCACCCAAGTCCGCACCAGTAGTTGAATCAATACGCCCATACCCGTAGACAACTCTCACGTGATTCGTTTTCTCAAATGTTTTCGAGATGATTACGCCCTTATCTCCATCGGCTCCTACACCCAACGCCTTCGTGTATGTAGTATTCGGCAAAACGAATGAATATGTGGCGTTATAAATACCGGGTATTAATGTTTGATTGCTTTGCCACCCCGCTGAAACAGCGTCCACGTTGAAGTGCCACTGTAAAGGTCCGGTATTGGGTGCGTAATTACTCGAAATACCCGCGTCGCCGGCCAACGCAATAGACAATCCTTCTCCCGCAAATACAGTATTGAAATCCAAGTTCAACATAATTGTGTTGTGATAATTCGTAGTCCAGTTATTATCAAATGCGTTATCGTCGGCGGTTTCTTGCCCGATTGTTCCACTGGGAATTTTACTGATGGACCCAAAATCAATAGATATACCGGACATCTTTTGGAATAATTTCACATTATCCAAGAAAAACATATTCCAAGTGGTTCCACTATCGGCAACAAATATTAGTGTATGACTGGTTTGGGTGGCCTTAAACTCTACAGTGCGTGTTCGTTCACTTGTTATACTGGTTTCACCATTTGTAATTTCCGTGGTAAGCAAGAGAGTGGTTGCCGCAGAATCCAACTGAACGCTGTAATTAACTTGCCCTTGACTCTTATCAAATTTAAACACTTCGAATGATATTTTATAGTCTGTTCCCACAGTTAGGTCGTTGATGGTTTTTTTCAGGTTCGTTCCCATATGTAGACCCACCGCTTGATTTCCTTGTATGACCGCACCATTTGTTAACCCGCCATAATATTGAGTATTATCATACATTTGACTACTGTATTTATTTACCAAGATGGCACCATATGATTCGTTGGTTGTTTCTTGTGTCCAACCGGTCAATGTTGCAGGACCGTTGTTTGAACCATTCGCGGTTGAACCGACAATATAATAGTCGCCAATGGCCACAGCGTCGGTCTCGAAAGAACCATTCCAATTGGTTATAGAATCGCTTTTCAAATACCATTCGATAGAGTTTATAGCACCAGTAGTATCAAATGTACCACTACTCTTATCTAAATACAATTCAAACTTGTCGAACCAAACCATCTCATCTCCACCGGTCAACTGTTCCAAAGTAAGTGTTGCTGAACTATCTGGCGCGGTAAAGTCGATTTCTACCAAACGATTGGCCTCGACCTCACTTGCTGCGGTAGTTACAGTTTCTTGTTTCAAAATATTTGTCGTATCATTCAAATACACCCTATATTCAATGCCGGTTTGTGCCACGCGCGCGTACCGTTGATACCGTAATTTGTATGTTTTTCCCGTGGTTAATCCTACGAGGGATTTCGATAAAGTTTGCCCATACCTTAATCCAATTATTTGTGTGCCGTGTATGATGGATTGGTTTCCAAAACCGCTATTGTTACCATTAATAAGAGTAGGTCCCCAAGAAGAATGGACACCTTTCGTGTATGTCCAGCCAGTAAGAACCCCACCGAATGGATCATCACGGCCCATTTTGACAAAATGGTTGACATCTAACGCATCTGCTTCAAATCCGCCATTCCAATTAACCATCGTAGCGCTTTCTAACGTCCACGAAGTTCCGCTTAAATCAGTTCCAACATTTGCCGCGCTAATATCGATACCACTTAGGTCAGACGCACTGATATCGAGATAACTGAGCGTGTCTTCAAACAGTTGAATATCGTCTATCAACATTGTATAATTCTCGACCCCTTGGTGCTCAAAAATAATCTCGTGATTATTTCCGGAGGCAGTAAATAAAATATTGTCTACCAATACGGGTAAATCTCCATCCATCATTCTGAAAGTGAACTCGGATATTTCGGTGCCATTGTAATAAACCTTTATTGTTGGACTCGATAAACTCTGGTCATATTTTCCATATTGTGTAACAGCCATAAGTTTAATTTGATAGACACTACCGTGATGCAATATTCCAGAGATTGTTTTACTTAAAGAATGACCATATCGTAATCCGATGGTCTGGTATCCAGACCCGGGAATAGGCGTTCCATTCGAAGGGTTTCTACCGAATGATGGTCCCTTGTTTGCTTCATATCCAGGAGTTCCAACGGCCCAAGACCAGCCGGGAATACTAAAATTGGCGCCGAAATTTTCAAATTTATCATAATATCCAACTACAGGAAGTTCGAACCCTCCATTCCAATCAGTTATTGTGTCACTTGCTAATACCCAATTTCGCGGAGTTCCACCGACATACCCTTCATCCTTTTGTCCACCACCAGCAATCCAAAGACCATTCGCATAGTCTATACCATATGTGTAATTTCTAATATTATTATACCTTTTTCCAGTCCAATTGATACCATCCGTTGAGTAAGCAAGTGTGTTTGGAATGTCCTTTCCGCCACCGGCAACCCATTTACTATCAGCATATTTGACTACATTACACTGTTCATCGAAAATAGTATCACCCAATCCGGTCCAATTAATCCCGTCGACCGAATATGCCATAGTGTTTGTTCCTTGTCCACCGGCAACCCATATTCCATTGCCATATCCTATCGCTTTTCCACAATTTGTAAAAATAGAAGTTCCAACACCGGTCCAACTAACTCCATTTGAAGAATATGCTATGGTATTCGGTGTATTTCCTCCAACAGCTATCCATTTACCGTTGGCATAGGCAACACTATACGCAACATCGCCGAAAATGGTTTTCCCCAAGCCAGTCCATTGAATACCGTCAATAGAATACGCTAAAGTATTGTTTCCAGAACCGCACGCAATCCATAATTCAGATTCAGGAGAGTATGCGACTCCCCGGACGTGTGTAAAAATAGTTGTACCATTAATAGTTAGTGGTATAGGGTTCCACGTTTTACCGTTATTTGAATGGGAAAGAACACTTGAACCATTCGACGGTTTACTACCAATAATATATATTTGGTCATTTTGTGTGTGTTGTATGTCAACTGTTGTGTCGGAATTAGAACAAATAATGTTGTTGGATTTGATTCGCACACGTTCGTTGAAAAATATATCAGAATTTCCTTTCAAGTCCTTGTAATATTTTTTAGTGATTTTGTTGGAAGTGGAAACGCCCGAATTCGCGTAGGAGACATTTCCGTTATCAGTATTGATTACAACATCCGCAACGTATTGAAGTAAATCCTGTCCTCCCATGTATCCGTGATTAGAACATTTGATACTGGCTGTTCCGAAATTTCCAGTAACGTTAATTGTGATATCTCCCACATAATAATCCACTCCACTAACCATAGTCTTATTCGCAAGAAGACCCGTATATGAGACTTGGTTAGAGTCGGTAATATCCACTATTGCAAGAGGGTGGCTACTGGGGATTCCGGTGAGTTGATATGTCCCAATTTGTAATGTGTATTTATTGTTGGAGTCGTATGTGGTATTTCCGTTCAATACATATTTATTGGAACCATACTCGTCTTGAACAACATTTAAAGTCGACGCAACGTCAAGTGTTTCAATAGACATTATATATAATAATTATAATTATTATAAATACTAAATCATTATATTCAATTATATTCAATTATGTTCAATATGTTCAATATGTTCAATATGTTCAATATGTTCAATATGTTCAAATATTTTGAGATGTAATATTGATGGCTACCATAGAATTATTGGAATATACTGTATCGCTCACAAATTCGAGGTTAAATGTCTGGCGTATTCCAACATCTTCATCAATAAATAGTTGACTGGGTAAATTATATCCACCAAATGGATTATTAGACACAGCAGAATTGGCGGTAGTAGGGAACACGGTTTTATCATTTCCGGTCCAATTTGTACCGTTTGTAGAGTATGCCAGAGTATTTGTCCCTTGTCCAGCAGCCACCCATCTTGTGCCAGTATAGTTCACTTTCATACACTTTGCGCTAAATACACTCACTCCTAATCCAGTCCAGGCAATTCCATCTTCCGATGTCGCTAAAGTGTTTGTTCCTTCACCGCACGCAACCAATGTATCGGGGCTCACAGATATACCATTTCCAGAGACGCTGAAAATCGATGTAGATAATCCCGTCCAATTAATTCCATCGGTGGAATAAGCTAAAGAGTTTCCACCAGCTCCGGTAGCGATCCACTTATTCTTGAACCAGAGAATACTTGTAGCACTTTCCGTGAAAACGGTTTTTCCCTGACCAGTCCATACAAGACCGTCTTCCGAAGTTGCGATTGTATGAGTATCTCCTTTACCAACCGCTACCCACTTGGCACCGTTGTAAGCAACGCCATTCGCTTCAACCGAAAAAACATCATTCCCTAATCCATACCACTCAATCCCATTTAATGAATATGCTAAAGTATGGGAGGTTCCGTTTCCTAAAGCTATATACATCTTCCCGTTGTATCCCACCGAATTACCAGAATTAGAAAATATAGAATCTCCTAAACCTTTCCAAAGAAATCCATCTTTAGAATATGCGATAGTGTTTGTTCCTGAACCGACCGCTACCCATTTATCACCGCACCACGTAGCGTCTTTTCCCGCGGTAGTAAAAATAGTCTTGCCCAAGCCTCTCCACAATAATCCGTCATATGAATATGCCATTGTATGAGTTCCTTCCCCAAATGCGAGGGTAGGGTGTTGAATATACACATTCCCGATTTTATTGTTATATACCACTTTACTTGCGCCGAATTTGAATACAGAATTACCTTGACTGGTCCAATAGATTCCATCGGACGAGGTCGCTATTGTGTTGGAACCTTCTCCACAAGCATAGAACTTATCATTTACCCAGTTAATATTATTTGTTTGAGCGGAAAACATACTCGAGTTTAATCCATTCCAATGAATACCATCATACGAGTATGCCATAGTATTACCAGACGAACTGGCGACTCCTCCCGATACCCATACTCCTTTATTGTATGCGATTGCTAATCCTTCTTCCACAAATGGGTCATTCGATTTATTCAGCGTCCAATTGATTCCATCGTAAGAATATGCGGTAACACCATTAACACTTTTTCCAACAATAATCCATAAGAACCCATTCCAAGCAACGTCGTTTCCTCTGACCGAAAATATCGATAGCCCTAATCCATTCCAGGTAATGCCATCATATGAATATGCGACGGTGTTAGTAGTGCCTTCTCCTACCGCAACCCATATTTTACCGTTGAACAACGCCTTTTTACCTTGAACTGAAAAGATGGAAGTCCCCATACCAAACCAGTTAATAGAATCGTATGAATATGCCATTGTATTCGTGTTGCCCTCACCTAAAGCGAGCCATTTATCATTATCATAGACAAGACCATTTGTTTTTTCCGAGAAAACGTCTTTTTTCAATCCGGTCCATTCTGTACCGTCCGAGGAATATGCTAAAGTATTATGTAGTCCCTCTCCTCCAGCGACCCAATACGACCCATTCCACGCAATATCATACACATTTGTCGTGAATATTTCCGTGGACTTGTTGATATGTGTCCAATTCAGTCCATTATTCAAAGAGAATGCCAATACATTATTGTTGACGGTGTCTTTACCACTCATGGTTAATTTCGAACCATCATACGAAAACGAATTTCCGCTTGTGGCAAACACGTTGATGCCTGGCGCCCAAGTAGCCCCATCTGTCGAATACTCATATGAAGTAGTTCCTTCTCCGGCTGCGTGAAATTTGTTTTGTGACCAAAATATTTTATTCACTTTTGTGATGGATGTAGACGCCACATTCCAACCGGTAATTCCTACAAAATCATTTGTATACATGATAGGATTAGCTCCTCCTCCACCAGCCACCCAAATATTGCCACTCCAAGAAATTGCATCAATGCTATCCGAATGAGTCACGTTGGAATCCGTCCAAGACGAACCATTATCATCAGAATACACTAAATTGGAACTACCTGCGCCCACTGCGATCCATCTTGTTCCGTTATAATCAATATCATTACAACGCGAAGAAAGGGGTTTTGTTGAACCGGTCCAATTGACACCATCTGTGGAATATGCCAGAGTATGTGTCGCACCTTCGCCACCAATAATCCAATATGTATTATTTTGTTTTACACACAATCCTTTACTACTAAATATAGTTACACCTAAACCTGTCCAATTTATTCCATCGTTGGAATAAGCAATAGTGTTTGTTCCTTCGCCTACAGCCACCCAAACACCGGATTTGAAACTGACCATATTACCACGAGTGGTGAATATTGATTTCCCTAATCCTTTCCAAACGATTCCATCATAAGAATAGGCCAATGTGTTATTTACGCCTTCTCCTACAGCTACATACATAGTTCCATTTGAAGCGGTAAATTTCGATTCAACTGAAAAAATAGAAGGACCTTTATTCCACGTGGTAGAATCAGTAGAGTATACTATTTTCTTAGAGGTGTCATTTCCGATCGCAACATATTTGGATTCTGGAAAGGTTATTGTGTTTGGAGTGAAAGATGTAGCTGTAGAAGTATATACGCCGTCTATTTTTCCAGCTAAACACTGAATCTGCGAATCCGCACCTTCAACCGTTCCCTCGTAAAACCAAGTAATACCATCTGTGGAGCGTTTCAGTCCAGTATTCCCTCCTGCATACCAAACCCCGTTAATATTCTTGACTGCGTATACTTCGCTAATATCGTCAGTTCCCATTCCGGTCCAATTTATACCATCGGTGGAACGAGCCAGAGAATTTGTAGTGCGACCGCCTGCTACCCACACACCGTTGTGATATGCTACGGAGTAACCATCGCCGGTGAATACGGATTTCCCACTTCCAGTCCAAGATATACCATCAAGAGAATATGCCAGTGTATGACTACCTCCCGACCCCACCGCAACCCACATATCATTACCATACGCGATACCTCGAATAGTAGTGAAAATGGAATCTCCGTTCGAACCCCAGGTCCAGTTGATACCATCGTGTGAATAATTCAAGTTATCGCCCCCCGACACAAACATATTATTACCGAAAGCAACGGCTCTACACCGAGAACTATGAATACCATTATTGGAGTCTTTACCCAATCCGGTCCAGTTGATACCATCGTACGAATACGCCATAGTGTGTGTATTTCCATATCCACCCGATAAGAATATATTTTTCCCGAAAGTCACACATTCGCCATTATTACTGTATATGGTTTTATTATCAGCACCAGTCCAGTTTAACCCGTCATATGAATAAACAATACTGTGGGTATTATCACTCATACAAACCCAAATACCCGAGGCGTGTGTAATATCATAAACTTGGTTTGTTGGTGTATTTTCACTTAGCACTCCATAAAAATTGGTCCCGTCATATGAATACGCAAGCCCGTCGTATTTGTTAGAAGTGTCGGTTCCGCCAACAATAATCAGGTTTGCGCTGGAAGATGGTGACACGTGTTCATACTCAACAGTGGTGTATCCAAAGGATATTTTTTGTTTGTTTTGGTATTGTTGGTCGCCAAGTTGAACCATCGAAATATTGTCGGATTTAATTCTCGTTTTTTCGTCATACAGAACATTACGTTTTGTTTTACTGGAGTTGAATAGTATGCTGTCTTCTCTATTTGTATTATTGATTAAAAATCTGGAATTTGCCAAGGATGGATTTTTTCCAAATACAAAATTATTTGTAATATTGGCCATAATATATAAAATTAGTAGAAATTATATATATTATTGAATGAGGATTTTATTCAGTTTATGATTAGTATTCAACTTTGATTGATACATCACCCTCTAAATTTGAACTGGTTGAAAACAGTATTTGTTCTTCAAAGATTTGGTCAACGTGTCTGTTATATTGTATTGGATTGTTGGATGATATCCCATTTCCTCCAATCGTAAACACGGTTTTTCCTTGGCCCGTCCATACAAATCCATTTGAAGAATATGCTAAAGTGTTTGTATTTCCAATCCCGGTAGCGATCCATTTTTCTCCGGTCCAATCTATACTTATTCCCTCTTCACTAAAAACAAGTGCCCCTTGTGAAACCCAATGAATACCGTCCACTGAACAAGCAATTGTGTTTGTTCCCTTTCCAGTTGCCACTATCAAATCCCCGTTGTAAGATAGACCATTTCCTTGTAAAGAGAATATTAAAGTGCTCAGCCCAGTCCAAACAATACCATCACTCGAGTACGCAATAGTGTTTGTTCCACTACCAGTAGCGACCCAAACAGACCCAGTCCAAACAATACCATTTCCTTCAATTGAAAAAATAGTTTTACCTCGACCCGTCCAGTTGATACCATCGGTGGATGTTGCGATGGTATTTCCGCCTTTTCCTACAGCAACCCACAACAAACCGTTGTAGGCGATTTTGTTGGCCTGAGAAACAAAGACCGCATTATCGATACCAGTCCACGTGATTCCGTCTGTGGAATGCGCAAACTTATGTATTCCGCTTCCAACAGCAACCCATTTATCATCGCCATAAATCACATCGTTTCCTTGAATGGAAAATACTGAAGTTCCTTTTCCAGACCACGTTTCACCACCATCGACGGATGTTGCTAATGTGTTAGTTCCTTTCCCGACAGCAACCCACATTTTTCCATTCCAAAACCCATTTTTACCATATTCGGTGAAAACACTGGCACCTTTCCCGGTCCAACTTATTCCATCTTTAGATTTTGCGATTGTGTTTGTTCCCTTTCCAAATGCTAATAGGTCTCCTTTCAATGATATGGACGGAATATTTCTGTTTGATTTTAAGCTCATACACGAATCTCCGAAAGTGGTTTCTGTGATGGGAGTCCAAGTTGTTCCAGATGCGGAGTATGCCATCGTGTTGTTTCCTTCGCCACCAGCTACCCAATATTCGCCATTATGATAGACGGAGTGTGCTTGAGAAGAAAAAACATCTGCGTTCAATCCTGTCCATTCGATACCATCTCGAGAATATGCTAATGTGTGACCAATGCCCACTTCTCCTCCCATATATGCGTTTTGAATTTGATAAGTGGAAACGCTACCACTATTGTTATCAAATCCAGTGGATCCTACACCGATTTTACTTCCATCGGAATTGGTAGATACGGAAAACCCGAATTTATCACCGGCGGTTTGTCCCACCAGTTTTCTTCCAATTTGTCTCCAATACCCTTCGATAAGTTTGTATGCTTTCACATATCCAATATCTGTTCCTCCAACATCGCTATTATATGACCCGGCAACGACGGTTGTTCCATCGCTGGACAAGGAGAGTGAACTGCCGAAATGTTCGTTTGATTCGTATCCTATAATATCATTGCCAAGTTTTTCCCAAGAAGTGGTTTCAGTGACATATTGGTAAAGAGAAATGTGCCCTGAATCTGTTTGAATAATGTCTCCATTGTATGCGCCCACCGCAAGTATTTGTCCATTTCCAGATAATGAAACTGAATATCCTAAATTTTCGTTGGCCCCGGAACCTACTATACTATTGCCGAACTGTGTCCAAGTCCCCGCGATATTCTTATATACGGACACTTCACCGGATTGTGTTCCATTAACAGTCGTGCTATCTTTCGCTCCAATTGCGACGATGGAACCATCTAAAGAAATCGACACCGTGTTTCCAAGTCTATCAGAGGCTCCGGAACCAACTATCGTGCTCCCTATTTGATTCCAAACACCAGACTGTTTTTCATATATTTTTACGTATCCATTATTCCCTCCTTGGTAATTAGTTGCACCGATAGCAAGAATTGTTCCAAATTGGGAAATAGCTACGGATATACCAAAGTTGTCATTTGTACTATCTCCTTCAATATCCGACCCGATCTGGACCCAATCTCCCATCTGTTTTTTGTACACTCTTACACATCCATTATTTGTGAGACCTGTTCCACTATGTCCAATGACGCCAATAGCAACTGTAGTTCCATCGTATGACAAAGAAACTGAAGTCCCCGTAAAATCGTTTTCTACAGTACCATCAATGTCACTTCCAACTTGTGCCCACGAACCAGCCGAATTTTGATATAGACGAACGTGTCCGGCGTTGGCAATATGCGTTGAAGGGAAGTATGCTCTTCGGATTTTCCCATAATCGGCAATATACAATCTTCCTTGTTCATCGAATCCTATATTTTGCGGATACCGGAGTGTGGCGTCACTTGGGTCACCTCCGTCCCCACTCGACACACTTGTTGGAACTCCGCTGCTGGTAGCGCCGTATCCATCACCAACTACCGTAGAAATAATATTTGTGATAGCATCGATTTTGCGTATTCTCACATTGTTGGAATCAGAAATATAAATATCACCATTACTGGCAACAGCAACTCCACTTGGATGATTAAATTTCGCACTGGAAGCATCACCACCATCCCCTATAGATGGGTCTTGTAATCCTGAACTACTAACGCCCTTGCTGGACCCAGCAAGAACAGTAACTTGATTAGTGGTTTTATCCCATTTACGAAGTTTATGGTCGTATCCAACTTCATATACATTATCTTGTATATCTATCGCAATATCAATAACAATACCTAAACCAGTCATAATAGTAGATACAATTTGTGTTTGATAATCAATTCTTCTAATATGTCCGTGGTTGTATGAACTGAAATACATATTGTTTTCACTATCAAAATCAATCTGATAAGCAAGTCCGATACGGGCATTTATAGGAAGACCTCCATCTCCTGAGTTACCAGCCGTACCATCTCCAGCATACAGTTCGATAATTCCTGTATTGACATCCACTCTTCGCATTTTGTAACTTCCACCCCCACCGTTTGAAGCTATGAACATATTTCCAAATTTGTCCACACCAAACCCTTCTGGCCTACCGATAGCAGCATTAATAGCTAAACCACCATCTCCTGAATAACTGTTTTGACCATTTCCTGCGACGGTTGTTATGATGTTTGTTGATAAGTCGATTTTTCTAATGCGACTATTTCCTAAATCACCGATATACATACAGTTGTTGTATATAGAAAAGGCTCTCACCCAAGTGTTGATTTGAGCACTTGTTGCCGCTCCCCCATCTCCAGAATATCCTGAACTACCCGTTCCAGCGATTGTTTCAATCATTCTTGGAAATGCTGGGTCCACACCTCCTATTGGTGGGTCGTTGTAACTGGAAGCTATTGCAAGTATAGTTCCGTTACCAGATAAAGAGACCGCATTTCCTAATTGATCTCCAACACGTTCGGCTTCAAACACAGTTCCTAATGCGTTCCAACTACCTGCTGGATTTATAGCACTGGATGGTTTTGTTCCACTAACACCATCTCCGCCAGCAACCCACATATTATTGAAATACCCAATGGAGTTTACACGGTTGGTCAAGACATTATTTGTAACATTCGTCTCCCAGTTAATCCCGTCATAAGAATATGCCATTGTATTCGTCCCTTCTCCCACCACATTCCATTTCACGCCACTCCACACAACGTCATTTCCTCTTACAGAAAACACCGATGTTCCTAATCCGGTCCAATTGATCCCATCATAAGAATATGCGAGTGTATTCGTTCCTTCTCCAACCGCTACCCAAATACTTCCGTTGGATACTGTTTTCTTACCTTGAACAGAGAAGATGGTTGTTCCTAATCCCGTCCAAAAGTAGGAATTGTATGAATACGCAATTGTGTTTGTTCCCTCACCAAGAGCCACCCATTTGCTGGTTCTTTCATCAAAATATACACTATTACCTCGAACCGAAAAAGTGGTTTTACCTAACCCTTTCCATTTTTGTCCATTTTCGGAGATTGCCAATGTATTTACGAGGCCTTCACCTGTAGCTATCCAGTGGGTTCCATTATATTCGATGTCGTTGGCTTTCCCGGAAAAAATAGAGGTTGTGCTATTTAAAGGAAACCAATTGGTTCCGTCGTCCAAAGAATACGCCATATTATTCCCGGTCGAATCATTCGCTCCACCTGCGACGAGCTTTGTTCCATCGTAACTAATTTGATTTGCTTTTAATGGGAGAACCGAAGACCCTTTGCCGGTCCAATTGATTCCATCATCTGAAATGAGGACTGTATTTGTATTGCCCTCTCCAACAGCAATGAATTTTTGACCATTCCAAATGACTTTATGTCCCGAAGATGACAAGAGTGAATTCGAAATATCTGTCCAGTTAGAAATTCCTAAAATATCTTGACTGTACATCATTGGTGGGGAGTCGAAGAAATCACTGGATGAAACTGTTCCATTAATATAGAAATTCTTCAAATACGTTTCGACACCTTCGATTTCGCCAGTCGTCAGTTTGCGATTATATATGAGAACCGCCGCGATATTCATCGCGCCCTTATTCCAAGGACCGTTGAAAACATAGCCTTCTGGATATTTTTGGTTGGAAGTTTTGGAAGACACATTCATAGTAACTGTTTTATCCATCAAAACGGGTCTAAACAAAAGTTCATCGTCGGAAATATAATGTGTCGTAATATTCCAATTGTTTACATATGTATCTGGTTTTCCATATCCATTTCCCTCTACGAAAAAAGCGGTGGTACTATCGTTGTAGCTTGATATCCACCCAAGCGATTCTCTGTATGCGTTAGCATAACCATCGGAGTGACCCATACTACCATTTTCATCTGTATACGCAATACTATAACCAGCGTTGGCCCCAGTAATAGCTATATTCGGATATTTAAACACGTGAAATATAGTGTGTTCCCCGCGCACATATGAATTTGTGAACTCCACACTTGCTGCGTTAGAGTTGGATTCGTAAGAGCCTGCGGCATAATCAAACACCGCATTTGCCGAGTTTTGTCCACTTACGTGTTGTTCTTTAGCCCACAAGTCAGGCCGAATCAGCGTTTCGTGATTTTCCTTTCCAGACTTATCTTTCCAAAGTCCTGCGCCAACATCTAACGACGACCCATCAAACCACCCGTTCAATCCATCTAAGTCGATGATTGTGGGAGTGGATGAATGTGGTTGCCCCAGTGCCACCCAAGTATCGGTGCCTTTGGCTATACCATTGACATTAACTACATTGCTAATCAATGTGGGGGTCCAGGTAATACCGTTGTCTTGAGAATACGCCATATTGTTTCTACTGTCTAGATCCAAGTATAATTCGACATTATCAATATAAACTGTTTTATCGGTGCTGACTAAGTGTTTGAACTTGATTGTGTGAACTATTGCGGTTGCTACAAATGTAACCTCCTTGTATCTCTCTGCAATTGTCGATGCGCCAACAGGCGACGATGGGGTTTCGCTAAAAAGGATGTTGGCTTCTGTGTCTAATAATATACAATACGATGGCTGATCATCTTGGCGTATATGTCTTTGCCACGAAATTTTATACACTTTACCAATAATCAACCCGGAAACGATTTTCGATATTTCTTGTCCGTAGCGTAATCCTATAGATTGTTGTCCGTGTAATGGCGGGTCTCCAGAGTTATATGTATTTCCTCTAAAGAGGGTTGGACCAGAAGTTGCGTGAGAACCAGTAGTGAATGCCCATCCCGTTAAGGTCGCGGGTCCATCATCACCCAGTTTTTTATAGCCTTGCGAAGATGTTAAATATGATGTTAGATCATCGTCTTCGAAGCTTCCATTCCAGTCAGGTATAGAATCGCTAATATTTTGCCAAGAAGTATCTGTCTTATCTCCTACAGCAATAATGACAGAATCGCTGTATGCGATGTCCCTGACAACATTCAGACTACAATCTACGGTGGTCCAACTAATACCATCATCTGAATATGCGAAGCTATTTCCTGCGGAATCTCCTCCAGCGAGCCATCGCGAACCATTATGTTTCAAACACAATCCAGCATTACTAAATCTCATTCCCAGACCGGTCCATTCGAATCCGTTGGTAGAATAGGCAATTGTATTCGTAGATTTTCCGACTGCCACCCACATATTATTATAATAGGCCACACCGGTGGCTTCTTGTGTGAATATCGAATTTCCCAATCCTTCCCAAACATACCCGTCAAAAGAATACGCGAGAGTGTTTTGAGCCCCTTCTCCTGAAGCAATCCATAGACTACCGTTGGATGCAACAGAATATGCGTTTGAACTAAAAATATTGGTAGAACCTACCCAGTCTTTTTTGCCGTCGTATGACCATAGCATTTTGTTCTGTGTATCGTTTCCAGCAGCGAGATATAGCGTCCTAGGGACTTGAATATTTCCAACAAGGGTTTGGTCTACTGTGTTTTTCATTTCGATATCAATATCGACACTCGATTTTGTTTTGGAATATTGAACTTCGATTTGCGTTGTGTCCAAAGATTTCGTAGTGGCGTTGAGAACTGTTTGCGAAGTATTCGTATCATTCAAATATAAGTGTTTGACGTCTTTACTTCTATTCAGAACAATACCAGCATCTATCAACTCACCCTTTGCTTGATATAAAGGTTTAGTATTGATGGAACTCATTTATATACTATATAAATAGAAATATATAGTTTATTTTTGTAAGTTTTCAGTAAGTTTTCAGTAAGTTTTTATTCGTTTTAATGGATGAAAGAGTTATACCAAATGTTAGACAAATAGGTTGAATCGTGTTTACCGGTATTCTTATCTGCGTTCTTGAGATTAGGACCCGCAGTAACAATTCGATTTATCTCCGTTACAGATAAGGATTTCTCAAAATACTGTAAATTCGATATATATCCACTAAATCCCCCGTTTTGTGAAATATGAACGTCATAATAATTTTGTTTAGGAACGTCGACTAAATTATTCCTAAAAACAATTGAACCATTAACATATACATCAATATACTTGTTTTGACATCTTACGGCTAAATGGAAATACTTCGAAATAGGAATATTATCGATTTTGATAATTTCTGTATTGGTTCTTACACGGGTAGATGGGTTGGCAACGGTGTCCATTAGTATATATAACGTGTTAGAGTTTGCGTCTTCCCCGGGCCCAAAATATACACCGGGTCCGTGATTCACTGAAGCATATTTATCGTGTTTCTTTCCATCTCCTTTCACAAATACTGGTCTAAATGTGGAAGTAGTATCGCCATCAATTACATTATACAATAACCAGGTAGACCACGTGAATTCAATACCGGTATCTTCGTTGTTGGACCGTTTAATTAGTTTGGAGGATTTATCATTCGGGTTTTGTTTGATTATCAAATCCTTGTTTCCAGGCAATTGACCGTCAATCAAAAGCACATTATTTGATGGAGAAGTGAAATATCCGAGCAAATAAATTCCTAAATTCATCAATACCATGAATAAAACAACGACTATTATTATAAATCCCATCTTAGCGATTAATGTGTTTGACTCCATAAACCCACTTGGTGCCGAGTCTACCTCACTATTAACATTGCTTTGATTTAAATTACTCATCACAGAATTTAGAATTCCCCCTTCATTAGCTTTTGGTGTGTCTACACTTGGTGGTTGACTATCCATTTAATTATATAGAATTCTTATATAAAAATCACACATATTATATTCATACTCTAATTGAATAGTATGAAAACATATATAAAGAGGTTTTATGAATGTATAATGTCCGGTTTTAGCTCAGTTGGTAGAGCATTCGACTGTAGCAGTTAAATCATAAATCGGAATGTCGCTGGTTCGATTCCGGCAAACCGGATAAATTGTAATATATTTTACATACATTACAATTGTTTAGAAAATGGAATATGTGTAATTTCGCGAATCTTTTTGAAGATTAATATTCATATGCATTTTCGTGGTTCTTGTTTTAGAATTAGGTCCTCCTTTAGACGCACTATTTCCTTTGGTATAATATGTCCACACGGTTTGAGGGTCAAGTGGATAATCCCATCTATACAAATTACTCAAGTATATATCTGACTTTCTGAATGTAAATGTAGGCGTATCGGTGGCGGCGTTGGACATCGATGGCACGGTAAGTTTCTTGGATGTTACCAGTTTTCCGTTCATATAAATGTCGACATAATTGCTCGAAACGGCAACAACAACATACACCCAAGTTTGAATGGGGAAATTATTCGAAATAACTATGGATTCACTGCTATTTGCGGCCTGAGTGCCAACAGCAATATCGGTATACAGTGTTGGAGTTCTATCATCCAGTCGCAAATCGAATAACCAAGGGTTGGAAGCGCTTGACCCGTTATTGGCGCTGTTTCCGTATGTAACGAATGGAGTGCCTGTTCGGGTGAATGAGTTCACATAGACCCAAACTCCTACACTATACAACGCGGAATATGGTGTTTTAATATCTTTCGATGGAACTGGTGTAATATCAGGACCATTCAAATAAAGATTCTTCACGACGGTTGGTTGTTTACTAAAAGAAATATAGATGTATAATAGAATCAATAATATTACAACTACTAAAGTTATGATTAGGATATTCATAATATACTGTATATAAATATATTTATTTCATCCAACATATTATTCATACATAGGCGGGTTTTTCATAAAGTTCATATTGTAAAGGGTTGTGATTTGATGTTTCGATAAATAATATGGATAATACACAATATTACTAATGGACCCATATACGCCTTCTTCTCCGCGGTCTGGTCCAATTGCTATTACATCGTTGTCGCTATATACCGGCATATCGGAATTACTAAATGTATAGGTTCGCTCAATCTTTCCATTGACAAACACGTCCACGGTGCTACTACTTTTATAGTTGAAAATAATGTTATTCCATTTTTGTTGGGGCATTTTCACCTTGTATGGTTCCCCGGATTCTGAAAAGTATAAAAAATATTGGTCTTCTCCTTCGACATTTTTATAAGTAATCTTAGGATGTCCCTTATTTTGGTCCGAACTGTATTGAAATATTGTGGTCTCTTTGTCGTAGCCCTTCTTATTTTGTGGCATCGGGTTCAGATATGTCCACAAAGAAATAGCATAAGTTTTTCTGTATGATATATTGGATTCAGAAGCGTTGTATATATTGTTATAAATACTGTCGGATTTATACTCGGGGTCTTCAATCATATGCGGTTTATCTTGTTTCATTTGTCGGTCAATTTCCACATATATATCTAAAAACGCCGGTTCCTTTAATAGCGGAAATGCGTCACCAGATACTTGTTGTTTAATAAATGGGATGATCAAAAAGTACACCAATAAAAGTGCGAGTTCAACTCCTACCAAAATGACGGTTGACCTTGGCGTTGAATAGTAGTCGCCCATCAAATATTTGATAGCATCCACGAGCATACACGGAATATAAAACAATAAATTCGCTAAAAACCCGACGTAGCCATTCATTTTTACCAAGTGTTTTTTCAATACGTTGTAACATAGTGTTAGGAGAACCACCGCAAGGAGAGCATATATTATATACAACACATAGACATTCAATATATATTTCGTCTTGAAACTATTGAGGAGCCAAAACCCCACGGCAAACACTAAAACAAAGACACCTGTTCCTCCGATTAAATAAGAGATGACAGGTCCATCAAAGGATACAAATATCATATAGAAAAATATTGATATGATGGGAATAATGATGGTGAATATATAGGAATACAAATTTTGTGTAGAAGCGTAAGGATCGTTGGATGCCACATCCGATTGATATACCACAAATACTCCTAATAATACTATTATCGATAGTGGTAGATTTTGTTTGATGCCTGTGATAGAGTCATTTATGAGTAATTTCAAATAGTTCAATGTATTGGTAATCTGTGTAAAAAATGACGGGGAATTTTCCATTGTTGGTATTATATATATGCGCGTATAAAATATATAATATTTGTTTCATCATAGATTTTCGATTGTGGTTTTTTTTCCGTGACAATCTCTACAAAGGGCTACTAAATTATCGATATGGTTGCTTCCGCCGTATTCTAAACGGATTTTATGGTCTACTTCAAACCACGCATTCAGTTGATTCTGACAATCGCCACATTTCCAATTTTGTCTCGACGCTACAAACTTCTTTTTCGTTTCACTGACGGAGCGTTTTGTGGCTTTTTTTCCAGAGTTCATAATTTTTTTTTCGTATCCACCGACGTTGTTATCTTGGTGCACGATGAAATTCCCCAAAGTATTCATTTCTTCATCGTTGCTGTAATTTTGTTTCGATGTGAAATCTAAAATTGGATTCAATAAATTGGTGGTTCCTTTGTCAATGGGTAAATATCTTAGATAGTCGTTTGTTGTAGAAAGCATCTGGCCCGCATTCAACGGATTCTTTTTTACCATATAATATATAAATAATCCGCCTAATCCAATTCCGGCCATTTGATAATACTTTTTCCAGGTAAACAGTTTTTTCACCAATTTTCCATCATAATATAAATTACATATCAGGAATGCCGTGATTATGAATATAATAATTTCAACTCTCATCTGTATACAAAATATCACACATAATAATCATACCCAAAAATACCATATTAGAATCGCGCAGATCATTATGAAACTGGCAAATATCCAGTATTTGCGGAGCTTGATTTTGTCTGACAAATAAACCGGTTTAGGCCGATACTCCGCCAAGTAATTTTCTAAAGCCGCCGAAAAAGAAATTTCTTCCTTTCCCAACATATAGTTGACTTTATTGTGTATGAAATGGACCCATCGAATGAAAGATTCTCGATTATCTAAATATGGTACTACAGGATACTTATCCAGTAATCTACTAAAACGATCGCCGATTTCACTGTCAGGTATAAATAAAGGTATATTGTGTATGAAATCATAATATTTTCGTTTTGTCACTTTGTTCGGAGAGTCAGGGTAAGATATCGCCAAAGTCATCATAAAAAACCAATATTTAGGACCCCAGGTCTCTGCCTTTAAAACATTATCTTGGGGGATTTTATTCATGATATATTCCGTGAAAAATAAAGTATATAGAAACGATTTATTATATTCAATTAGTTTCATCGAATTTTTCTCCCATCATTCATTGTGATGATCAAACATACGAATAATTATCAACAACAGAGGTATAATACACTTGTTGACCACTGCAATAATTGTGGTAAATATGGCCACATATATCATCAATGTAAGCTTCCCATTATAAGCACGGGTATCATCGCGTTTCAACGTTCTATCGAAGATGACAATATCCGATATTTGATGATATGTAGGAAGGATACGCTGGGATTCGTGGATTTTATGAGAGGGAAATACAATATTTACAATAAAGACTACATTTTGAATATATTATGTGAGATGACGTTGAAAGAAAAAACATCGTTATTGGAGGAAAGTTTCCAAGATTTATGGATGAAATTATGGAAGAGTGATAATACACAGGATAAATACTCGAACGAGTATTTTGATAGTTCAGAAAAAATGAAAATATTGAAAGAGGGGGTTGTTTTACAAGATAACCAATATTCTTTACAATCACTCATAGACCTATCAAACCAAAAATGTATTTGGCACGAACCCGAATGGGGATTTCCTAAAGGTCGTAGAAATGTAAACGAGAATGATATCAATTGTGCTCTGCGCGAATTTTCAGAAGAAACCGGATATAATAGTTCCAATTTTAATGTGGTTGATAATTTAATGCCTTTTGAAGAAATTTTTAGTGGGTCTAATTACAAATCTTACAAGCATCGATATTATTTAATGTGTATGACCAATCAATCGACTACATCAATCGAATATGATAGAAGTGAGGTGAGTAAAATCGAGTGGAAGACATATACAGAGTGTTTAGAGTGTATTCGAGATTATAATTTAGAGAAAAAAAATGTCATCAAAAATGTAAACTACTGTGTAACAAATTATATATATTCGTGAACGGGGTTCAAATAGTATAATATATTTTATCATACTATTATAAACATACACTATGCAATCTAAAAAACCTAAATGCCCTAATGGAACCAGAAGGAATAGAAAAACTGGAGATTGTCAACCAATTAACAAAGAAAATAATACTGCGCTGGTGGAAAAAATCGAATTACCTCCCCAGAGTGCTCTCAAAGATACCATCGTGGAACCTCCCCAGAGTGCTCTCAAAGATACCATCGTGGAACCTCCCCAGAGTGCTCTCGAAGATACCGACCTCCTTTTACCTGAACAACCTAAAAAGAAAAAGAAGTACTGTCCCAGAGGTCAGAGACGAAATGCTAAAACAGGATTATGTGAGACCATCAAGACACAAGAAAAAATGGAATTTTTACCAGTAGAAACCAACGTAGTCTCCAAACAAAATTCTTCTAATACACCTTTAATTGAATTGGTTCGATACACTCAAAAACAAGACGTTGTAAAAGATACACAAGACAAAGAGACTGAAGAAGACGACGAAGAGACTGAAGACATCGTGGAGAATATAGTCATACAACCTGAACCCATACAACCCGAACCCATACAACCCGAACCCATACAAACTGAACCCATACAAACTTCAATATTGAACCAACACGAAAAAGAGAGAAAAGAAGCGATTCAGGAAGAATCAACAGACAGCACACTTTATCCAATTTTGGGAGAATACGATTTTTCCAAGAAAATTGCCAGACGCAAAGAGTTCGCAGATACAATATACAATGGAACTATTGAAGGTCTATCTATAATGGAGGAAGCCGACAAAATTTGCAATTCAAGTTTCGAATTGAGTCCCCATCAACTATTTGTGAAAAACTTTTTGTCTTTTCAAACACCATATAATACGCTTTTATTGTATCACGGATTGGGAACAGGAAAAACGTGTAGCGCTATTGGTATTGCCGAAGAATCTCGCGCATTTATGAAACAATCCGGTCACAATAGAAAAATAATAGTGATTGCGTCGCCCAATGTCCGACAGAATTTTCGTGTTCAGTTATTTGATGAACGGAAACTTGAACAAACTGGAGGAATATGGAATATCGATTCTTGTGTTGGAAATCAGTTGTTGAGTGAAGTGAACCCACTAAATCTAATGGGACATTCCAGAGAGCGCATCATACAACAAATACGGACAATAATAAAGAAGTCATATGCATTTATGGGATACGGTGAGTTTGCGAATTTCATAGACCGTCATATAAGTGTTTCAAGCGACAGTGGTCTTTCATCCGAAGAATCTAAACTCCGTCGATTAAAAAACATTAAACATCTATTCAATAAGCGGCTTGTAATTATCGACGAAGTTCACAATCTGCGTCTTACAGATACTAATAACAATAAAAGGGCCGCAATATTATTGAATGAGGTTGCGTATAAATCAGATGATATGCGTTTGTTGGTATTGTCGGCCACACCAATGTATAACTCATATGCCGAAATAATATGGTTGACCAATTTATTGAACGCTAATGACAAACGTGCACTCATCAAACAAAGTGATGTGTTTGATACATCGGGTGATTTTGTAAAGGGTTCTACAAATAGAGAAGGTGGAAAAGAACTCCTCATGAGAAAATTAAAGGGGTATGTCTCATATGTTCGTGGTGAGAACCCGTTTACATTTCCTTATCGTGTGTATCCAGAAGTATTTGCGCCGGAGCATACAATTGGTCCCGACCAGTATCCAAAGAAACAAATGAACTTATCAGAAATAGAGACACCTATAAAACACGTTCCGGTGTATACCAATACAATTTCTGAATATCAAAATCGCGGGTATGATTTTATAATGAAAGATATGCTGAATCGGTCGTATGATAAGAACACGATCACCGGCGCTACAATACATATGCCCAGTTTCGAAAATATGGAAGGGTTCGGGTACACTTTATTATTGGCCCCTATGGAGGCTTTGAATATAGTGTACCCAAACAAGGTGTTGGATAAATATTCGATGACTGAATCCAATGAAAAGTTGTCCCAAGAAAAACGCAAGGCAGTGATTTCATCCTATATAGGGAAAGACGGGCTAAATAACACTATGACGATGAAGCAACAAGAAAATCCATATCCTCTCCGTTACAATTATCAATATAAGCCCGGTGTGTTGAAAGAATACGGACGTGTATTTTCGAGTCCGGAGATTTCTAAATACAGTCATAAAATATCCAATATTTGTGATATTATTAAGAAGTCTAAAGGTATAGTTTTGATATACTCTCAATTCATCGATGGTGGTATTGTTCCTATGGCCTTGGCGTTGGAAGAAATGGGATTCGCAAGGTATGGTAGCGCACATTATACAAAGAATTTGTTCAAAACTCCTCCAGGTTCTCCAATAGATTCTTCAACTTTACAGGAAGGGTCGGTTACCGGCTCATTTAAGCAAGCAAAATATGTTATGATTACTGGGGATAAACATTTCTCGCCAAATAACGGCGAAGACATCAAATACATAACATCACCTGATAATAAAAATGGTGAGTTGGTCAAGGTAGTGTTAATATCGAAAGCGGCCAATGAAGGACTGGATTTCAAAAACATCCGTCAAGTCCACATTTTAGATCCTTGGTATAACATGAATCGAAATGAACAGATTATTGGGCGTGGTGTAAGACATCTTAGTTGTTGTAAATTGCCATTTGAAGAGAGAAATGTTGAAATATATTTACACGGAACAAAAACACAAGAGAATGATGTAGAAATGGCCGACCTTTATGTATATAGAGTTGCAGAAAAGAAGGCCGTCGAAATTGGGCGTATAACACGATTGTTGAAAGAAGTGGCCGTTGATTGTCATCTCAATATTTCTCAGACGAATTTCACACAAGAAAAAATCTCGAAACTGATTGAGAACCAAAATATACATATCAATCTATCCAGCGGAAAACAAATCAAATTCAAGCCAGGAGACAAACCATATACAGACATATGTGATTACATGGACAATTGTGATTTCAAATGTAGTGGGTCAAAAATGAAAAAAAATGATTCCAAACTCATAGAAAACACTTATACTGATGTTTATGTTCAAAATACATCCATTGGTATATCGAAACGTATTCGAGAAATGTTCCAAGATCGGTCGGTCTATAAAAGAGACCACTTAATATCCGGAATCAACTTCTATAGGAGATACCCGATTGAACACACATATTTTTCTCTTTCGCAATTCATAAACAATCGCACGGAAGTAGTTGACAAGTATGGTCGAAAGGGATATTTGATAAATAAAGGGTTGTATTATGCGTTTCAACCATCTGAAATAGGTGATGAATATGCGTCTGTTTATGAAAGAGAAACGCCCGTTCCATACAAAAATGAGACACTGGTTCTCGAAATCCCAGAAGAATTTTCTGTGAAATCACCAGGGAAAAAGGAACCCAAGTTAAACATTATTAAAGACGAACCTGAAATAGAAACACCATCTGCGAAAACGTACGATGTATTGTTGACGGAAATATTCAATAATATTGCTGTGGCATATAGTCCTAAAACAGTGGTTTACTCTGGAGAATATGATTTTTACAAATACGCGAATACTACCATTGAAGTTCTAACAGGTTTCCACGCAATCCCCAAAGAAACCATCACCAAATATTTTGTATATCATTGGTTGGATGTTCTCGGAATCCCAGAGAAACAAACACTCATCAAAAAAATGTATTTCCCTGAACAAACCAATCCCAATCCAGTCTCTGGAGATGAACCGACCAAGAAACATATCGAAGAATACATGAGAACATATTTTGACAGTAAAAAATTTCTAATAGGTTCTCAAAATAAATACGCGTTTTTAATGGCGACTAAATCCAAGAATACATTCGTTGTGTATGATGAGGAGACAAAAGAATTCATTCAAGCAACATACAGCGATAAACAAGATATCGACGCTGCAATAAAAGAAAGTCTTACAGTTGATATCAATAAGATACACGCAAAGTTAATGGGATTTATGTATGAATTCAAAAACCAAGATGTAGTATTTAAAATCAAAGACTTTACTCAGGTGAGAAATAATATGGGGGCGAAAGCATCCAGCGCAGATAAGAATGACCTGATATCTAAATTATCATCGTTGAAATACAGTAAAGACATTTATACTGACACCATATACGATAAGCAGGCGCTGTGCATTGTGTTTGAGTTTTTATGTAGATACTTGACTGATACCACCGATAAAGTTTACTTCATGGATTTCGAACAGGCAATCTATAATAATGTGGTAAAACTAAAAATTTTGAAAAATTGATTCATTTAATATCAAATATAAATACATATAAATATATTTGATTCATATATCTATATAATCTATATACAAATGGAAGTCAACAAGAAATCAAAAACGGACAATATGCATCAAATATATGAACCGTATGTACCGAGCCTTCTTACTATAAAGGTGATATTGTCCATCAACAATATTGGGAAACATTTGAAGCAAAATTTAGAGAAAAAGATTGCGTCTTTAGTCGAAGGAAGGTGTTCAGTCGAAGGATACACCAAACCCGATACTGTGAAAATCGTAAATTATTCGTCTGGAAAGGTCAACGGGGACAGCGTTGAATACATATGTAGTTATGAATGTATGATTTGCCATCCAGTAGAAAATATGAAGGTAGAATGTACGTGTAAGAGTGTTACCAAAGCAGGTATTCACGCCGAAGTGGTGGACAGAAAAGGAAATGTGCCTATTATTATATTTGTGGCCCGTGACCATCATTTGATGAATAGTCTGTATGAAACAGTCCGCGAAAACACTAAGCTAATTGTATCTATTATCGGTGTGAGATTTGAACTGAATGATGAACACGTTTCGGCTATTGGAAAGTTGGTTGACATTTCAGTAGAAAGGTCGAATCAAAAACCGTCGTTACAAATACTCGATGATTGAAAGGAGAATCAAACAATATAAACACTAATATATAGTGTATAATATTACTACGATGGATTTAGAAGGAATTAAGAAGAAAATCGAAGGATTAGATAAACAACACCACATTAAAATTTTGCGAATCATTCAAACTTCTCCCACACACAATAACCATAATGAAAATAAGAACGGTGTTTTCGTGAATATGGCGCTTCTACCGGAAGGTGTCATTGATGAAATTATTAAGTATTTAGATTACTTGAACCAGCAAGAAGACTTGTTGATAGATTTAGAGACGAAGAAAGAAGACGTTAAAAATACATTTTTTTTAGAAAAAGAAGATAAAGGTAATTCGGTAAATATGTATAGTTACCAAGTCTAATCAAAGCAATATGTCATATCGTAGAGAGAATGACCCTTATCACGTAGATAATTTTAGTTTGCGATTTTTATATCAAATTTTTTACCAAAATAATAAATTTGATAATCTCGACCTGTCTCCACTACATCCATATATGTGCACTAACGCCAAAGAGGACCTTAATAATTTGTTTATCATAGAACAACCCACAACAACACAACCTCCGAAACAAATCACACAACCCACAAACCAAACAGACCCCACAACAACACCAGTGCCGCCGAAGCAAAATATAGTCGCATCAAAATATGCCTTTGTGCCAAAACAATCCGACACACTTTTTTGGTGTATATATTATGAAATTTACGGAGAAAACGACTATTTACAGATCGGCCATCGATATTCAAATCGAGAAACCAGCGAGAAACAAAAGATTGTGGAATACTTTCGTAGCCATAACACGAAACTTTTGAAAAATAGTAATCAAAAGATAACGAATGGTCAGATCCAAGAAATAATGTCTGAATTTATGTGTATTCAGGATAAAACGAGTATGCTGGGGTTCATTGCTTTAGTGATATATTACAAACGCACCATTTACCTAATCCATGGAGAAAAGAATATCTTTATCAAGGTCGAAGAGTCTGATAGTGTAGACGATGACCCTATTATATTGGAATATGCGGTTACCAACAACGACCGTCAAAAAACGAAATACAAGTTGTGTATGATCAGCGATAAACCCCAATTCATAGACGAAATACGCAGAACTAAACACGAGTTCCACCAATACAATAAGCCTCTTCAAGGATTATCGTCATATAAAACAGATGAATTGCGCGAAATATCGTTCAAAATGAATATAGATTGTGTTGGAAAAAAGAAAAATGAGCTATATCAGAAAATAAATCACTATTGCGTTTGGTCCACTTGCTAAGACAGAATAATAATCACAGTGAGAAAAATTGATTTAAAAATTCAAAAATATATGAATACATATTATATCATACATTTTTATCATGTCAACCTCGGAATCGAAATCAAACAGTTCCATCCCAGACAAAACCAACAAAGACAATAAAGACAACAAAGAAAAAGATGCCGACGAACTGAAGATTGAATTCGCTAAACGCATCGAGAAATATTTAGAAGGTGGAAACCCATCATTACGTGTCGACGGAAAAACCAAGGAATTTGAATTGAGGTTTGGGATTAACACAAAAAACGGAGGAGGCCGACCGATTTCGAAATTGGACTATGATAATGTAGTAAAACAAATTATGTCTCAAGGATTCTCCACCAAAAATGCGGATGGACTGGAAATGTTACGGATTTATTCCGAATACACGGATAAACAAACCGGACAAGTTCGCGTATCGAACATTCGCGCGGAATTGTTGGGCGTGGATATGATACAAGAATATTGTAAGTCGAACAGTTTGGATAAAATCGCGTTGAATTCATTGAAACACACAAACAAAGTCAAATTCACAAAAAAGGTCTCGCCAAAAGGGGAAGATGGCAGATTTCAAAGACCCATCGACTTTAATGATATGAATTTCCGCGTGGCTTATCAGTTTGAACAAGATTTCAATATCACATCTCCGTTCATAAACAACATCGTGTCTAAATGGACGGATAACAAGAAGAACTTTCGTAATATTAATCGTGTAAGATTCGAACACCCTGAATTACCGGTATTTGTGGATATCAGTATCATTCGCACCAATAAAAAGTCAAACAAAGTGCCTATACTAACATACACAATACAAGATTCAAAGGTGTTTGAAAATACTCCATCCTATGAAATAGAACTTGAACTGGACAATAGTCGTGTCGGAATGGGAACCAATTATGAATCAGGCGAACAAATTATGGGGGCACTAAGAAAATGTATTCGTATGATACTGAGCGGAATACAGGGGTCGAATTATCCCATTCCCTTTTCGGAACGAAACCACGTTTACACATCATATATGACTATGTTGCACGGAAAGGACGCCGCCGATGGATTCAAAAGAATATCTCCGGCCAATTTCATCGGTCCCGACTCATACACATTACAATTAGAGAATATAGTCTCAGACAACTCGGATACGAATGTCCCCAATATACGCCAGGATTATTCTGTTACAGACAAGGCAGATGGTGACCGTAAGATGTTGTTCGTAAATGAAGAAGGACGCATTTATTATATTGATAAAAATATGAACATTACCTTTACCGGATGTAAAACCGCAGAGAAAACCATATTTATGAGTTTGATCGACGGAGAGCATATCAAATATGATAAAACACGCAACTTCATCAATCTATATGCCGCGTTCGATATCTATTTCGTCGGAAACAAAAATGTTCGAACTAAGTCATTTATGTATGATTCTCTCGATAAAGAGGAAGGTGAAAACGAGGACGGAAATCAAAAAGAGAAATTCAGCATCAACGATTATCGTCTGCCCCTCCTCAACAAATTTGTCTCTCTTTTGAAACCATCGTCCATTCTAAAAGAAAATAATATTCGCTGGAAAGAAATTACGGACCCTAAAACCGGTCTCACTAAAAAATGGGTGAACCGAGATACATTTAAATCGGTTATGACAAAACCTGAAGCGAATCCAGCGTGCGGATTACGGGTCGAGTGTAAAAAATTCTACTTCACCTCTCCTCAAACAACCATATTTGAGGGATGCTCTGAAATCATCTCGTCCGTTAAAGATGGATTAGTCGAATACATTACAGATGGACTGATATTCACACCATCAAAGACCGGAGTGGCATCAAACAAGAAGGGTGAGGCTGGACCGTTGGAAAAATCCACTTGGGATATGTCTTTCAAATGGAAACCAGTGGAGAGCAACACCGTTGATTTCCTTGTCTCGGTCGAAAAGGATAAATCGGGACGCGATAAAATATCGAATGTATTCCAAGAGGGGACATCCACAAATAATTCCGACGCAATCATACAATATAAGACGCTGGTTCTAATGTGTGGATTCGATCCAAAGAAGCACGGCTACGAAAATCCGTATAATGATATCTTACACGAAAATTTGCCTTCTCCCAGCCTCAAAGACGAAAACACAAATACATATGAACCTGCTCAGTTCCGTCCAACCAGTCCATATGATGAAAACGCTGGACTGTGTAATATTATGTTGAAATGTGACGGGGAAAATATGCTGATGATGACCGAAGAAGGGGAATATTTCGAAGAATCGAATATTGTGGAATTTCGATACGATAAATCCAAAGATTCCAAATGGAGATGGATACCTATTAGGGTCAGATATGATAAAACTCAAAAACTACTGGCCGGTTCGCGCGAATATGGTAATGCGTACCACGTTGCCAACAGCAACTGGCATTCAATACATAATGAAATCACGGAAGATATGATTGTCTCTGGAAACAACATCCCAGACGTGGCCAACATCGGGGAAGGCGACGTATACTACAATCAGTGCCACAGCGACGAATCAAAAACAATCGCATTACGAAACTTTCACAATCTGTTTGTCAAGAAGAAACTCATTACCGGTGTGGCCAACGCGGAAGATACGCTTATCGATTATGCTGTAGGACGGGGAGGCGATATTGCCAAGTGGAAATCTTCCAAATTATCGTTCGTCTTGGGAATCGATTTGTACGGGGAAAACATTATGAACCCTATCGATGGGGCGTGTGTGCGTTACTTGAATGAGTGCAAAAAGACAAGCAAACTGTTTTACGCGGTGTTTATGCAGGGAAATACAGGATTGAATATTCGAAACGGTAAATGCTTTACCAGCGAAAAGGACAAGATGGTTATCAACGCGCTCATTGGAAAGGGTTCAAAAGACGCCACTGTTTTAGGAAAAGGGGTCTACAAGAGATATGGTGTTGGCGAATCCGGATTCAATATTTCGTCTTGTCAGTTCGCTTTACATTATTACTTTGAAAATCCTCTCATCCTCCACGGGTTTATGCAGAATATTGCGGAAAATACGAAAATTCAAGGATATTTCATCTCCACTTGTTTCGATGGCAAATCCGTGTTTGATTTGTTGAGAGACAAAGAAAAGGGTGAGTCGTATTCATTTATGACAGACCCCAAATATGGTCCCACAAAGAAAATCTGTGAAATCATCAAAAAATATGACGAAAGTGGGTTTCCTGATGATGAAAATTCAATTGGTTATGCGATTGATGTATACCAAGAATCCATAAATAAAGTTTGTAGAGAATACCTTGTAAACTTTGAATACTTTGTGAGAATTATGGAAGACTATGGATTTACTCTTATTACTAATGACGAGGCGAAACAGATGGGGATGCCGCGAAACTCAGGACTCTTCGGCGAATTATTCGCGGAACTTGAAAACGATGTAAAGATGAATCCAAAACTCAAAAAGGACTTCAAACAGGCTATCCATATGACTTCTGTCGAGAAGAATCTTTCGTTTATGAATCGATACTGTATATTTAAGAAAACCACCACTGTTCCTGCGGCGAAAATCGCCAAGTTATTATTAAACGCAAAGAAGAATTCGTCGATGTTTGATACAGATTATGATGAAGATTCGGAATTAGCGGAAGCTTTAGAAACAGAACAACGCCTTCAGTCACCTATAAAGGGGAATATTACGAAACTAAAAGCGAAAATTGTATTGAAACCCATCAATGAAAATTTGGACATATTGTCGGATTCAGAGTCATCCGATGATGAGTTTGAACCGAAGGAATCGACACGCAAGATCCAAACCGAAAAGGAAACAGAAAAGGATGCCGAAAAGGAAGCTGACAAGGAAACCGAAAAGGAAACCGAAAAGGATGCCGACAAGGAAACCGAAAAGGAAACCGACAAGGAAACTGACAAGGAAACCGAAAAGGATGCCGAAAAGGAAACCGAAAAGGAAACTGAAACACCAGTAAAGACCAAAACAGCAAAGGCGAAACCCCCATCAAAGTCGAAAAAACCAACAAAAAAATAAATGAGTTGAAAAAATGAAAAAATAAAAAATGAAAACTATGAAAAAATGAATATAGATATTTTTTCATAGACAAGTTTAGATGACGTATTATTTATTGCCAAGATCAAACAGAAATGTATATACCAAATTATCCTACGAAAGAACGGAAAATAGAATTGCATTATCACACACACTCGCCAAATATTTGTATGAGATAAAGGAAAAAATAACAGACATCGATAAATCGTGGGACATTTACAAGAAATATACAAACCCCTACGAATATATCCATACGAATACCCCTCAAACCAAACGGCCTATATCAAAGTATAAACCTCTTTCCCGGTCATATTTTAAAATGATAGAGATATTACATACATTTTGTATTCTGTATGAAACCCCAATCATCACCTTTCATTTAGCCGAAGGTCCTGGGGGATTTATAGAAGCACTTGTCAATGAAAGGAGGAACAGTAAAGACACATATATAGGTATGACTTTACTGGATAACAAAGCAGACACGAACATTCCCGCTTGGAAAAAAAGCAAACATTTTCTAAATGAAAACCCAAATGTCACAATAGAAAACGGATTAGATGGAACTGGAAATATACTGGATATAAACAATTTTGAATATGTGGCAAAAAAATACCATTCATCCGTAGAACTGGTCACTGCTGATGGCGGGTTCGACTTTTCCTTTGATTTTAATCAACAAGAAAACGCGATTTCCAAATTATTGTTCGCGCAAATAGCGTATGCGCTATGTATACAAAAGAAAGGAGGGACATTCGTTTTGAAGATTTTCGACTGTTTTATGCAGCATACCATAGACTTATTGTATTTTTTGTCAAGTTTTTACGAAAAAACCCACATCATAAAACCCAAAACCAGCAGAAATGCTAATTCAGAAAAATACGTTGTATGTTCAGGGTTCTTGCATTCACACCACGATGATTTTTATCCATACATCTACAATTGTTTCAATCAAATGTTGAGCGATGATTACGAATATTGTCGGTTCTTATCAGAAGATATTCCGCTTCATTTCATACAAAAACTCGAGGAATATAACTCCATATTTGGCCAGTCCCAATTGAAAAATATCAACTACACCATTTCACTGATGTCCAACAGAATGAAACAAGACAAGATTAATAATATTGTACGAGGAAATATCCAAAAATCAATCCAATGGTGTATCACAAATAAAATACCCTACAATAATATCCCCAACAACTTATTCCTATACAACGAGCTTGAAAATAGTTAGAGTTTACAATGTAAATATTTAGTAGCGATAGATGAATTTCTTTTTCACACATAAAGAACCGTCTGGCTTAATTACTGGCGCAGCAGTATCCTCAAATCCTGTTTGTTGTTTTAAACTGTAAGGCGTCTCTGATACACCATACGCCATAGCATTTGCTGTTCCAGTTCCATACGCGGCACCCATAGAGTGCGCCACGTCGTTAATAGTGTTATATTTTCGCCTATGAATGCGCGTGCTACTGTCCACAGCCCCCTGAGTTCCAAATGCCGGGTTACTCGGTTTATAATAAAGAGCGACATAATTTTGTGTGATATCTGGTCTCATTTGAGAGTATGTTGACCCAGAACCATATTGACCAGGTAAAGTTCCTAATAATTTAGAGAATTGATTATCGAGAATGATGATGAATGTGTTGGACCCGGGTGCGTTATATGGAATAGATGTTAACCACGAGGTCGCAAGAGGCACGGTATAGGAAGGTGACGGATATGTCGATTGTAAAATATCTGGAGTGGCATACAAAATCACTTGTTCGGTTAAATTGTTGTACGAAATATTTAAGAGGAAAACCTTTTTACCCGAACTGTCAATGAAATAGTGTTCATTCGTTGTCATTTGATTGCGAAACACTTGATTTAAAGCGTCCACATCATATTTGCCATCAGGAATGAATACATCATATGTGGCACCATCCACCCATAAGTATTGGAAATGGTTGTTGTTGTTGATTGCCGACACTTCTGGTTGATAACAATGACTAAGACCCGCTGGACTATAGATGTTGGATTTGGATAAGCCAGTTCCTGGTTCCACACCAGAATTTCCCTTTCTGATATAGTTGTATTCGTTTTGTTTGATTGTTCTATTACGACTGACTAAATATTGATTCGTGCTTGTGCAGTATTGGTCATTATTCTTGTTTATATTGTGTTTTTTAGGGATCATTCCGGAGCTTCGAACCCGTCTGCGCGCGTTTGCCTCGGGTGAAAAAATGCATTCACTTTTACAGGCGGGTGGATTCTCTGCGCTATTTGTTGACTCGTCTAAGTGTAATGAACCTACCAATCCATTTCCTGTGTATGTTTCAGACACTATTGTCGACCCAGGCATATTGATGTTTTCGATTTTAGTGGACGTGCGCACATTACAAGAATTAGATGGGTTACTTGCGATTTCTCTACGGTAGAGTTTCAGAGGCTGTGCTCGCATCAACTGATGTATTTGGAGATTCGATTGTGTGCCTTCGTTTTTTTGAATGGATGATACTACTTGTTCCAACGTTTTCCCCTTCCATGATTTATATCTAATTTGATTCATATTTAATAATGCCGACATGACTATATATTTCTTGTTATATATTTCTTGTTATATATTTTCTATTGGTTTATTTACCATCTAAATATACAAATACATAAGTGTTAGAAATCATATAAAATTAATTCATTTATATGATTAGTATTGAAACTATAGAATGAAACTACTATTGACTCCAAGACAAATCAATCGGTGTGGTATTTTTTTCGGTGAAAGAAAGGCGAATATGATAATGGATGGGAAATTCTCGAAGATTATTTATTCGGATGCACACCTTTCTTTGAACGGGCTGTTTTTTGTATTTCCACTAAAGATAAAACAAATCATAAAAAGCAATTTGTATTTTGATTCAAGGGTGAATTCCGACATCTTCAACACGCTATTCAAATTGGAACAACAGCTTCTCGATGACTATTCGAAGCATTTTGGATTACACGGTAAATCCAAACAATTGGCATTCAATACTATTCATTCGATAGGTAATGTGAGATTTTATAAAGAAAGAACTTTCAATTCTTACGACGGAAGTAAGCCCTTTATGACCGGGTATGACTTACAAAAATATTATATCAAAATATCCGGTATTTGGGAATCATCACACCAATATGGTATTACTTACAAGATTATTGAGTATTGATAGCCCAAAAATATATAAATAATATTTATCCTACATATAATTACTATTTGATCGAAATGTCTATTCCTAAAATACTACACCAAATATGGATAGGCCCTAAATCTCCTCCAACCGTTCTAATGAAAACGTGGGAACTCAAACACCCCAATTTACAATATATACTCTGGAATGAAGAAGAAATCCAACGGCGGAATTTGGTTTTCAAGTGTCAAAAACAAATCGATATGATCCAAGAAATCAACGGCAAAGCCGACATTATACGATGGGAAATTCTACAGAAATTTGGCGGGATATTCGTTGACGCCGATTCCATCTGCATAGAACCCTTCAATGATTCGTTCTTGGAAAACACCGGATTCGCTACCTTCGAAAACAAAAAAATTAGGGACGACCTCATTGCTACCGGAACAATGGGGTTTGTTCCAGAACACACACTCTTGAACGATATCGTCGACTCGATTTCAAATGGGAAACACGATGACGCTATTCAAACACATCGTGCCTGGGCATCTGTTGGACCCGCGCTATTGACTGACTTTCTAAATACTCAGAAATATCAACATAATATGACTATATACCCGAGCCATTATTTCTTACCCATCCATTTTACTGGTGACTCTTATGATGGTCATAAGAAAGTATATGCGTATCAAGAATGGGGAACTGCGAAACAATCGTATGACACTATCAATTCAGTGGTGCTACCCCCTTCTCTTTTACCCCCGCATAAATGGGTTAGTTTGATGATTACAAGCTATAATACGTCTAAACAATTTGTGTTTGAGTGTTTAGAATCCGTGCGCAATCAAACCGGACATATTGGGATCGAAGTTGTCTGGATAAACGATGGTTCGGATGAGGTTCATACAAAATATTTGGAGGAATTGTTGGATTGGTTCTCGGAAAATTCCCGATTCACAACGGTAGTGTATCATAAACATTTCCCCAATTCTGGCACCGCATTTTCCAATAATATTGGAATAATGAAATGTTCACACGAGCTCATTTTCAAAATGGATTCCGACGATGTGATGATTTCTGACCGAATAAGAACCCAAGTGGCTTTTATGGAACAAAACACCGATATTCAAGTGTGTGGTTCCAATATGAAACTCTTTAACTGCGATAATACTTCGCGAAAGGTCTGTGTTGGCGACACCAGTCATCCGTCCATAGTCGATTGGGACTTTATCAAAAAGAATATTCCGACTTGGTTCGCGAATCACCCTACTCTCTGCTACCGGAAATCAGCCGTATTGAGCGTTGGAAATTATAATGTGTATGACAACACAATAAAATTCATTCAAGAGGATTACGATTTAGAACTTCGACTCGTGAAAAAATACAAAAAACTGGTCAACTTGCCCCAATCTCTCGTTTTATATCGCTTACACCCCCAACAACTAACCCGAAACCACGACTCAAGCAAAAACACAAATAAATGTAGTCAAATGATTCAATTAGTCGATTCTTTTTATGATATTAATGATGGTGCATAAACATCCCCATCTTGGGTCTTTTCCGTGCGCGTTTGAAGGGCACCGCTCCGTTGCGCATATCGTGTACCGTGGTTTGAGCAATATTCTCAGGTGTTTGAGTCGTGAAAGAGGTCACATTCACAAACCCGCTTATTTCATCAAACACATATTGTAAATCCTTTATTGTGTGAAATCCGTCGACCGTTTTGTTTGTCGTCTTTTCTTGTTCGTACTTATCGAATTCACCGCGGTTCACCAATCTGGTAATACCATCCTTCAATTGTAGTATATTTTTGTCCATTATTGGATAATATTGGGAACGGTCGATTTTCAAGCCGGCCTTCGATACACGGTCCTGAAGAACATTGTCTTCGAACCCCCACGCCCAATAATTGGCGTAACCACCGATCTTCTCGAAATCGTTTCCTGTGATTGAAACGATTCCACCCAATGTAAATTCGTATCCGTAGAAATGCTTCACATTTCCAGAGTGCGTCTCATAATTTAAAAAGTTCTTTGTTAATGGCATCGTATCTACATCGTTGAATACCAACGTCATAGATTTATAATCTTCAGGATACTTCGTTTTTACGTATAAAAATCCTATGTTTTTCATAGCTCCGCGATTGAAACTGCGTTCATCTTTCTGATGTAAATATATGATTTGATATGTGCTCTTATCGTAATCTTCCATTATTTTTACCATATGCTCTCTGAAAAAAATAAGCTGATGCTCTCTATCTCTGTAAGGAACAATAAACACTAATTTAGGACTTTTTGTAGGAGTTTTTAAACTTGTAGGACTTTTTTTGTTCTTATTAGGCATCTTATTTTCTACCGTTTCAACAATTTCTGGGTCACTATCCTCTTTATCGGAATAAATTTCGTGTATGTATGCTACTTCTTTTGGAGTCTCATACACAATTGATATGTTTTCTTCCTTCGACGATATGTCTTCCACGGGGTTCGACGATATGTCTTCCACTGGGTTCATAGATAAATCTCCCACAAGGTTCATAGATAAATCTCCCACAAGGTTCATAGATAAATCTCCCACAAGGTTCAAAGATAAGTCTTCCCCGGAAACATCAATTATATTTCCACTCCCATCTACACGCGGTTTCTTTTTGCTGCGGTGTTTAACCCCAGCGTGATGCTTTTTATCGTGCTTCTTTTTGGGTTTAGTAGGCGGAATACTGCTATTATTATTGCTCTCTATATCCATAAAAAATATATAGATTACAAATATTTTTATTTCAAAAACGAAACGGGTCAAGTCAGTTTTCACGAATATTTTACTAAAATACAGTTAGGGATCAACGATTCTTTCATTCCATCCATTTTTTTATAACATTTATTTATTGTCACTTCACTAACGCCACATATATTGTTAATATCGGCTTTGGAAATGTTTAGGCTACAAATCATAGAGATGAAATACACAATCCCAGCAGCAATTGCTTGAGGCGTATTATTGTTTATGAGATTCTCATTCTGAATCTTTTTAGCGACAAATGTAGACAGATTTGTTAGCTCCGGGGTTATGTTAAACTTACTACAATATCTTTCGATAAACGACAACGGTGTTGTAGCACACAATTCTTTCTTGTTTTCCATTTCAGAACCCCGGTCAATATTATTCAATATGTTCACCGCCATAGAGCATCCTTTGGTGGCACTTGTTTTATCCAACTTGAATATTTGGGCGATTTCTTGTGGTGTTCGAGGGTTGTTGTTCAATCTACACGACAAGTATATAGACGCCGACTTAATGCCATCCCGGTTCATCCCGCGGAACATTTTCTGTTCGGATATATCTTTATGAATCACCATCGCATAGTCTATCAACATTTTTGGAATGCCTTCATTCTGGGCCATCGTTTTAATAAACTGGAATTCATCATACAACGACTTCTCCTTGTAAGGCATGGATTGCCATTCCGTCCACTTTCGGATTTTCTTCATTTGATACGTAGACTTACTATTACAAAGAACTTTCACACCATACGACGATTCAACCAAAAGTGGGTCAATGGGATTTCCACAACGGGCGGGGTCTGTCGAATGTCTGTCTTCGGAGTTGAAGAAACGCCACTCTGGCGAATGGTCTAAAGTGTCTCTGGCGATGATTCCACACTTTACATTCGTACAAGTCGGAAATCCGTCCTCCATAATCATCAGTATGGAATTGCACGATTCGCATAGTCCTTGTTCGTGTTTTTCGTTGGGTTTATCATACACGACAATCGGCTGCTCCTTTGCGGTGGTGTCTTCATTCATATCAGTATCATACAAATCCCACAGCTTACACTTCTCCGCATTGGACAAGAGCACCTTATTCTTCTTTGTTTTCTTGCTATCCATATTTATAGTAGCAAAACCTTTCGTCATTGATTTTTGAACGAATTGTGCCATAATTATGAATATACCCTTTTCATAATTATACAATCAATTTTTTATTTTCTTTCAAGTGAACGTTTAGGAATATTTAGGGCGGTTTAAGAAAACGTCACTTTCCTCTCGATTTTGTCCAACATTTCTTGATCATATACCAAATTTCCAGTTGGCTTGTATGATTTAATCGAGGTGTATTGTTTTTGTTCTTTTTCTTTCTCCTTCTCCTTTTGAATATTTAGCAATCTTGCGTTAGGGTCGTGGCTTTCGATTTCCTCCGCGTCTTCTGATTTATCGATGACATTCCCGTGTTCGTCTACTACAATACCGGTTTTCTTTTTGAACTCGTTCCGGGCATATGTGGGTATCCAATTTTCCCAACTTATGAAGAGTGTGTTTGGATGCAAATACTTGATATAGAATCCGTTGTCTTCTAATTTAGCTATCAAAAAACCCAAACAATCTCCTTGATCGTAATTCGGTTCTCCAAATAAATATTCGGGGACGGTGAACCAAATATGTTTCTCGTTCTTTTTCGTCCGACCCGTTATTTGAATTCTTTTGTGGATTCTATTTAGCAATTTATTGAATATACTAATTTGTTTGAGGTCCCGTTGATGCTTTTTATCATACAATTCGTCTATACTTATCTTATTATTGGCCTCTTCTTCATCAACATACAATAAACACGACATATATACAAAAATTATATTTATTTCCTTCGGTTTTGACTAAATTAATTTAGCACTATATTATATATTTATAATATGAAAGGCGGAGGATTATGTCCAGATTTATCATTTGATTATCAAGGAGCGAAATTTACTCCTTATACATGGGGATCGGATGGTGGCGTTGCCTCTATGTTCGGTGATAGTAGATGTGGATTTTTTATTGAAGTCGGTGAACCCGCACAAGGGGACACTCCAAGAAACGATTATTTTATTAATATTAAAAATGATTCTAAACTGGGAGGAGTTCCACAAATTGAACAAATTACAGAGCAAACAACCAAACTTGAAGGCACTAAAAAAATTGAACTCTCCCAACTGCAACTTGATATGGAAAAAAATCCGATTGAAAATCTCGATAAGTATTTCGAGGAGGTTGAAAAAAAACCATATTCTGTTATTCAATTCAACGGCACCAAAATGACCCGTTTTAAACCACCAAAAGCACCAGCACAAGCAGCAGCAATCGTACCAACAACAGATGTAGAGGGTGACAGGTTCACAATTAAACAAGATATCGAAAAAGTAACCCATAATGGTGTGGACGTTTTAAAAACCGTAGGACCGGTGAAGCTTTTTGATAAGAACGACAAAGAAGTAGACAAAATGGAAGGAGAGGAAGAGAAGACTGAAAAAGTAATGGAAATAGTAAATAAAGGTAACGTAGCAAAAGTGTTGTGTCTTCCTATTTCACTAAAACTTGGATCGGCCGAAGATACCAAAGTTTTGTTTAACTTATCTGATAATTCACGAAGATTAGCTGAAATTACGAAAGAGGATGAGGGTCTTAAGGCGACTAGAGGAACAGACCATTTAAAAAATAAGATGTACGAGCTGCATAGATCTTTAGATGTGTTGTTTATGCAAATAGATGGAAAAACCAGCGAGATTAACGAAACAAGAACGAAGGACAAAGTAATAGGAAACACAGGAGGGAAGAAAGGATTAAATCTAGTTTTGGATAAGGATACTAGTCTTAGTGATTCAATAAAAAATTATAGAGAGATTTTTAAGAATTTGAATCCAGCCACCACCCCAGAAAGCACACTCGATGATTTTAAAAACAAACTCTTGGATATTGATATACTTAAAGGTATTGTGGAAGATTTGAAGTCCAATATATTTTTAAATTTAAATGACCCAAAGAAGCCATTGCCAAACCTAGAAAAAGAACTAAATAACCCCCTTAAAGGAGAAAAATTATATAAATTCTGTAGTGCGATTCAGATAAAAGTTGTTGCGTTGACAACTTTGTTGGGTAAAGTCACCTCTTTAAAAAAAGATGATGAAGGACAATTAATTGTCGTAGAAAAGAATGGAGAAAAAGAATTATCAGACTCGGTACTTAATGAGAGAGAGAGAACAAAACATTATTTTATTGCGTCAAAACTAAATTTTTCAGGAAGTATGAAGGACCTCAGCGTAAAAGAACATGCAAGCGACTTAGCGCGTAATACTTCGATACTCCGTCGAAACATTCGTCAAGGAGTTGAAAATACCTCCATTCAAGGTATCGGTAAAGGTATCGGTAAAGGTATCAGTAAAGGAGTTGGGAACGCGGGTAAAGGGTTAATGTCGTTTTTTACCAAAAAGAATCAGACAGAAGACGGAACAGAAGTACCAGCAAATACAACAGGCGGTGGAAAGAGAAAGACCCGCAAGAAGAAGGCCAGAAAGACCCGCAGAAAGGTCCAAAGAAAGAGAAGACAATCCAAGAAGCATTAAATTTGCCAAATAAAACATATAAATCCATATTTACAAACATATTAAATATGGACACATCAAACAATAGTATCGAACACGTAGTCATTTCCGGGGGAGGTATTTGGGGTCTCTACGCCTACGGTGCCTTCAAAGAATGTTGCGAATCCGGTTTCATACAACCATCCAACATCAAATCCTTTTACGGAAGTTCAGTAGGTTCCATCATCTCCATAATGCTCTCTTTGAAAATCGATTTTGAAACCATCGACGCATATTTGATAAAACGCCCTTGGCACGATGTTATTCAAAACGCAATGTACAATCCAATTCAAATACTGGAAAACAACGGGGTCTTACATAAACGCTTTTTTTACGACGTACTGGAACCTTTATTCAAAAGTCTCGACTTGGACCCCAATTTGACATTACAAGACCTGTATGAATACACTCACACAGAAATCTACATATATACCACCGAAATGAACTCGTATAATCTCGTGGAACTCTCTCACCATAGTCACGCGGATTGGAAAGTGATAGATGCGGTGTATGCTTCTTGCGCGGTTCCATTCATTTTTCCTCCGTTTTTCCAAAACGACGAATGTTATTTGGATGGAGGGATTTTACTAAATTTTCCTATTTCGAAATGCGTTGAAAGAGTGGTCGACACAGATACAATATTAGGCATTTCCATCGGGAATTTCACGAAAAATACCACACTTATCACGGAATCCACCAATATATTCCATTATTCGTTTTTGGTCTTTGAAAAGATTTTCAAGGAGATAGCGTTTCAAAACGATCACAGCGTTGTGTTCAAACACAAAATTCGAATGGATTACACCGATGTTTCCAATATGTTTGAAGTTGGTGGCGCCGAAGGCGCCCCTGTCACCGTCTTAGACCTTTACGAAACCATCGCCAAATCCCAATCATACCGTACAAGTATCATTCAAAAAGGTGTCAATGAAACAAAGCAATATTTACAATCGTGGGGATATTGTAGTGAGATATCTTCAATGGTTTAGACGCTATTGACGAATTTCGACAGCGCAACTTGCGTAATCTTCGCGTCGAAATCCACGACCATATCATCCTTCTTGAGTTTAATTGTAGGATAAGCATCGATATTGTACAGCTGGATGAGCTCGGCAGTTTTCATTGTGGTGGGTTTGATTCCTGTTTGGACCGGGTTGTTAGGGTCGCTATTGTCCAGTTCAACGACGTCTTCGCCGTTGTCGTCTGTGCAGTTAATATCGTAACATTTAATCACGCTGTTTCCTATGGTGGAGTTGTTGAAATTTCTTTTGAACTGGTCCCATTCAGGTTTAGCGGTTTTGCAGTGAGGGCACCAATCAACAAAGAAGAAGAAAATATCAATAGTGCTTTTGCGGTTGTTTGCGTTAGCCACATCCTCGAATTTGATATTCTTCTTCTTTTTCAAATAAACGGTTTGGAAAATATAATATGCGATAATCGAGAAGATGATGAATGCGACGGCTCCAACAATATAATATTGATATGGTCTGATAACATCTCCTACAACTTTGGATAAACTTGGCATTATATATATTGAAAAGATTTTAGAATAATCCAAAAAAACGAATTGCTCTGGTTGGCATCATTAAATTTCCAACAATAAATTTCCAACAATAAATATATGAGTCCATAATGAAAACATCCAAGGCTAAATCCAAAACAAACATTCGCAAAGTGAAAAACAGAACTCGTAAAGAAAAGGTTTTCAGTGAATTCGATTATAATAGCAACGACGGTATGCTGACTTCTGTTTGGGGTCCCAGTATGTGGCATTATTTACACACGATGAGTTTCAATTATCCATTACATCCAACTTGTAAGGATAAAACACACTATCGGAATTTCATATTGAGTTTGAAATATGTTTTGCCCTGTGGAAAGTGTAGGAAAAATCTGTGTAAAAATCTGGAGAAACTTCCGCTAAATAAATCCGCCTTGAAATCTCGGGAAACGTTTTCCAGGTACGTTTACAACCTTCATGAAGCCATAAACGAAATGTTGAATAAAACATCCAAACTATCCTACGACGATGTTCGAGAACGCTACGAACATTTTCGTTCCCGCTGTACCAAAAGTTTAAAAGAAATGAAGAAAATCAAAAAACTTGTCACCAAAACTCTTCATAACAAGGAAGCCGAAAAAGGTTGCGTGGAGCCTCTTTACGGAGAAAAGTCGAAGTGTGTGCTGAGAGTGGTTCCTCAAACAGAGAAATGCGAATCTTTAGAAATAGACGATAAATGTATGAAACAAAAATAAAAAATGATATTTGTTATATATATAATAATATAACAAATGGACATACAAATGAATGATGAAACCGCCAGTCAAAAATATATTACACCGAATGAACCATTGTTGGGAAATGAATCTCCCAAGTCCGTTCCATTTTGGTTCGAGAACCCCAACATATTATTTCAGAAGGATTACATTTTTGAGTTCTTTCCAGTGGAGGATATGACATATTACCAAAAGCTGAATTCCATTACCCGAACCGTGTTGATTTTGTCGATATTGAGCTTCGCATACAGCAAAAATATTCGAATTTTTATGGTTGCTACCATCACGCTTTTCGGAATCTATTGTTTGTATTTTTTCAAAACACAGGAAGAAAAACGCGCCCAAGAAAAAATGGAAATGAACATCCAAGAAAATTTTGAAAATCCAGCTTTAGCCGTTTTAGACCGTTTTGACGCAAACCCCGATGTTTTTGATCAAACAAAATCCACGAATCCGCTATCCAACGTGCTGCTCACCGATTATGACGACCCTACCAGCAAGAAACCCGCGCCACCCGCCTTCACCGAAAGCACCAGCGAAACAATTCTGGAAAATGCCAAGCAAATGGTTGCGGAGGCCAATCCTGGACAACCCGACATTTCCGATAAACTTTTCACGGATTTAGGAGACCAGTTCGTTTTTGAACAGTCGCTGAAACCGTTCCATTCTCAGCCCAGCACAACTATTCCAAACGACCAAGCCGCATTTGCTGACTTTTGTTACGGTAGTATGGTATCTTGCAAAGAAGGTAATCTGTTTGCTTGTGCGAGAAATTTAGACCGTCATACAAATTAAATCTAAATAAATTTCTTGTAGTATCTTATATAGAACTTATTAAATGTCAACATTACACAGTTATGTATTCAATAATATGAGTGGACTGAGGTCGGATATGGTGGACCAAACACAAGTGAACGTTCAAAATACCAAATTCGGAACTTACTCTGTATCTAACTATTTTAGTGATAGTGCTTCCAACTCGCAGGTCGATTTTGCCACACAACACCACGGAATTATGTTTGGAAATGGAATCGGTGGTATTTCGGCCAACGTCGTCGATTATGAATCGGCCCTTCTCAACAAAGTCGGCGCAGAAAGGCCTTTAGAAAAACTTCAGCTTCACCAAAGACCGTTCATTACGGTGCCTTATTTAGGACGAGGTTGTGGAGATCCTACACTCGAATCTCAGCTTCAACAAGGCGAGAATATTTCTGACAAGAAAAGTGTGTCCACCATCATGGATAAGCCTTATTGCGACCCTCAAAAATATCCATTGAGAGACGACCTGAAATCATACATCAATAATCCTTCGAACTCTATCGAAGAACTCGCATTTGATGGATGGAAACGTGGCGGCGTGTCCGCCCGCGAAATGACTATGGAGCAAAAAAACGAGCTCAGACCCAGCACCTCTTTTTAAATTCCAAAGGTTTATACAAATGATTAATTGATATAAATCTTTCTGTGGATGAACAAAGTATATAAAAATACAAGTGTATATATTTTTATATGGCAACTCACATATATTACAACGATAACAAAACATACCGACAATTTTTGAGAACCTTTTTCAAAATGGATGTCTCGAATATGGAAACCGCCGATGATGATAGTGACGACGAATCATTCGATGAACTTTTATTCGATAATGATGCGTGTAAAAAAACCATGGAAACCATCTTTCAAAACACTCATCAAACCCAATATTTCGCTGATTTGTATAAGAAAGCCGCTTCGCGAATGTTCTCTGAAGACCAAGAAATCGGTTTAGCCATTTTATGTTGCTACGACCATCTATGGCTTTTCAAAATCGTTTATGAGAAGTTTTTAGAGAATCCCGACTCGATAGGAGACGATAGCGTATCTATGGCGCTTTTCGATAAAATTTAAAAAATATCTGTTTATTTGTCTTCTGTTATTATATACTTCATTACTATATGGCATCTACAAGAAATAAAAACAGCGAAGGGGACTATCAAGCACAACAAAAGTCATTGCAGTTACAATTTGACAATATGACATACACGAACCAGGGGAATGGCGCCGCATTCTCTACTCATTTCGCAGGAGATGGTCTCCTAATGGGACGAATGGGGTCTATTCCATTGTCCAATAACTTTGTTGACGTTGAATCTCACTTACACGGAACCGGGTCAACCAATTTAGTCACACCAATGAAACCGGTTGTTCCTGATATCAAACAATTACAATCTTTGGCTGTTATGAATAAGCTACCCACGCATATTCCAGAACCACTCTATATGGAACCCAACCAAAGACCTCTGCGAAACTAAATATTATAATCCGTGTATGCTATGGAAGAAATAAATCACGACTGCATATATGGTGTGTATTACAGTTGATTGAATGTAGCTGTATTGTTGTATTTTTGTATGAGGAGGTGGCTTGTTATAAATCACTTCGAGACTTTCAATATCTATCTCGATGAACTGACCATAGTCTTCTTCGAAGGTATCGTTGTACAGTTCCATTATGTATACTTTGTTTATGATTTACAAGCTATACATAATAAATATATCAATTTTTTGTGATCTGGTTCTCAAATGTCTAAATAGGTTCTCAAATTTGTAAAATAGAAACTTCTAAAAAAATATCCTTCAAAAATTCTTCTGATAAAATACTGAAATATATACATCAAAATATTTTGGAAGATTCGAGAACCGGAATTGAAAACGTCCAAAATCCTTCATTTTGAATGTTTTAGGAATCTTTATAAAATACAAAAGAATGGTTCTCAAATATGTAAAAATAGAAACTTCTAAAAAAATACCCTTCAAAAATAAAAACGCGAAAAATATTAATTTCTATACAGGAAATATTTAGGAAGATTCGAGAACCGGAATTGAAAACGTCCAAAATCCTTCATTTTGAATGTTTTAGGAATCTTTATAAAATACAAAAGAATGGTTCTCAAATATGTAAAAATAGAAACTTCTAAAAAAATACCCTTCAAAAATAAAAACGCGAAAAATATTAATTTCTATACAGGAAATATTTAGGAAGATTCGAGAACCAGGATCCAAAACATCCAAAATCCTTCATTTTGAATGTTTTATGAATCTTTAGGAATGTTTATAAAAATTTAGGAATATTTATAAAAATTTAGGAATGGTTCTCAAATTTGTAAAAATAGAAACTTCTAAAAAAATACTCTTCAAAAATAAAAACGCGAAAAATATTAATTTCTACACAGGAAATATTTCGGAAGATTCGAGAACCGGAATTGAAAACGTCCAAAATCCTTCATTTTGAATCTATTTATGAATATTTAGGAATATTTATAAAAATTTAGGAATGGTTCTCAAATATGTAAAAATAGAAACTTCTAAAAAAATACCCTTCAAAAATAAAAACGCGAAAAATATTAATTTCTACACAGGAAATATTTCGGAAGATTCGAGAACCGGAATTGAAAACGTCCAAAATTCTTCATTTTGAATGTTTTAGGAATATTTATAAAAATACAAAAGTATGGTTCTCAAAAATGTAAAAATAGAAACTTCTAAAAAAATACCCCTCAAAAACAAAAACGCGAAAAATATTAATTTCTATACAAGAGAATATTTAGGAATATTCGAGAACCAATCGAATATTTTGATCAATACTTTTCCCTTTATTTTTAACTATACCATATTATGTATTGTTCTCCGAGAAATTCAATCTACATAAGTAATAGTATAAATTCGCAACGAAAGTCGGAATTCTTAATTTGATGTTGAAAAATTGATTCTTGTTTGATATCATTACTCAAACACATATAGGATAGATGGATAGAAGTAAACGAAGAGAGAAAGAGAAATCAAAAAGCGGAAAATATATACACTCGGGTAAGCACATACGACAACAAGAATATTTTCAGCAAACGACCACTCAAAATAAAGGGATCGTAAAGAATGCTTCCAAAACCCTTTGAAATCCATACAAATCTATACAAATCCATACAAATCTAAACAGAATCTTCTGGCTTTTTTATTTCAACCTGAGGTTCAGTTTCTATGATTAAGTCTTCGTCGACATTAACCGGAATTTGTATGGTAAGAGGAGATGGTTTTTCTTCGGTAGGTTTGTTCATATATTTATCTGGGTCAACATCATTGTACTGCACCTTCTTCTTGAGATATGCACTGAAGAAAATATTCGGTTTGGAATTCACTGTATTATACACATCGAGAACTTTCAAAGACATAAACAATAAATTTGTCAAAAACACTGTTACTGTTTTGCTATCCAAGTAGTTTGTGTAAATGACGATGGAGCTCACCGTCGAGTTTACTGTGAAAATTCCTGTACATAAATATCCCATTTTTTGATAATACATATCATACAATAAAATATTGTCCTTTTTCGAAGGCTCCAGTTGCAGCAACGCCTCCCCAACGGATTCATTGTCGAGCGCTTTGAATTTATTTACTTCTAAATACGTAATCATCTTGTTTTCTCGCTTGACTTCAATAAAATAAAGAAGGAAAAACGCGAACAGTGTTATCGAGTTAAGTGCGATTCCAATGTTGGTCAAAGTATCACCTCGATTCACATTTTCATTCATCGAACAAGCGTGATCGTCGCATAACTGAGGAACGAACAAAACGAGGAATGAGCCCATTAATACACGGTAAAATTCTAATGAAACCGCGGTCGCCACGTTGAATCTTTGATTGAAATCTTGATCGGTTGAAGACATATAGATTATGTTTAGGATTTTTTTTCAAAATAGTTATCGAAATATTTTGAAAACAACATATACCAAAGATAAAGTAATGAAATGTATATAATGGAAAAAAAGAAGTATGATTTAGGGGTCTTGACATATTTCAAGAATGAACAGAGTATTTTGTACGAATGGCTTTCACATTATAAGAAGTGGGGTGTGGACCACGTTTGGTTGATAGATAACGGGTCTCAAGATAATTATGATATATCAAAATTTATGGAGTCAGGGTTTGTGACATTGTTCGAGGAGCCGAATATGGGCCAACAACAAAGTTATGATAAGTATGTCCCAAGAATAAAAAATGAAGTAAAATGGCTATGTGTGTTTGATGCCGATGAGTTTTTGTTTTCAAAGAAGTCCGATAATTTAAAGACAATTTTAGAAGGACACATTGACAAAGACGTACATCAAATACAAATACAAATGACGTTGTATTATCCTGCGGTGTTTGAGCACCCAAAATCAGTCATCGAAACGAACATTCGGCGACTACACTACGACTCTAAACGACATCCCAAATGTATATATAATATGAACTACTTGAATAGAGTTGCAATACACGGAACCAATACGGCCCATCGGTGGTATATTCCAGCAACAAGCGAAGTATTATGTATAAATCATTACCGCTATATGAGTTTCGAGTATATGTATGGCATAAAAGAAGGGCGTGGCGGCGGGGTTCACAAAGATAAATATAGTAAGGGTTCAAAGGCAACTACATTGGAAAAACACGATTTAGAAGACGATACGTTTTTGAGAGACAATTCGCAAGATATTTTGGAGAACATCAAACATAATTCAATTGCCCCTTTGACAAGCCTTTATCCAAAAAGTAGTTGGATAACATTGAAGAAAATGGACAAATATAAAGAGTTTGTAAGGAAATCGGACAATGGACAAATCCTATCCAAAGACGAAATCTTGAAGATGAACGCGTTTATGAATCAGTTGAGAACTATATCATAGATGATTGGTATTCAATAATTTTCATTTCATATTTGTATGATAAAACAAGTCTAACGTATTTGCGAAACCTCTCGAGATATCATTTATATTCTTATAAATTTCAACATTTTTTAAATTGTAAATGTCTTGTAAATCTTTATCTATCAAACATTTTAAATCATAACCAACCGCATAATTTATTGAAGATGTTAACTTTTTTGTATAATATTGAGGTTGTGTTTGTTTCGAAATCAAAGGTAATATACAATAAGCGTCCGAGAACTCTTTATGATAATCAATAAAGTTCAAATTACTTTTCACTATTATTTTGTCGCTATGATTTTGTAATTCGTCTGGCAAATGTCCCTTCCCGACAATTTTGACGATGAATTTATGAGTATATGATTTGTCGAGAATTGTTTTGAGTAGTTTGAAATCCCGTCTCCCCTGATTTATATTCCCTTGAATGATATAAATGGGAATATTGGATGGAGTTTTATGTTTCTCTGGTAATACATCCGAACAAATATAGTTTGTCTTAGATAAAGGTGTTAGGAAAAGTACATTCGGGTTGTTACGCAACCGTTGTGTTATTTCGTGGGAAATATATCGTCTATTCTTTTTTTCTATATCTAATTTCTGGAAATCCCTATCATAAACTGTGCAGTTAATATAATAATTATAACTGTTTGTATTTTCAAGTTTTATTTTTGGGTATTTTTGAAGTATGTATTCTTCAAAACTTTTATTACTGTTTATGTGTAAATATATTTCGTCCGTTTCTTGTTTTTCTATTTCAAATATTTCATTATATTTAACAATGACCGATTCTATAATTTCATAATGAAAGTTAACATTATTTGCTATCAGTAATTTCATAATATATTTGTGTATATAATATAATTATGGAAAACGTGAATTTGATATATTTTAAAGATCCAACGAAACACGGTAACTTCGGTGATGAACTATCAAAAATTATAACAGAACGACTCATAAATAGAAGTAAATATGAATTAGTATTCAATAAAAATGATATATCTCACAACCTTGTTTGTATTGGTTCCTACATACATCGTGCTAAAAACAATTCTTTTATATTCGGTTCAGGTATTCGAACACCTAATAATATTGAAAACGGGCATAAATATACAAATTTGAATGTCTGTTCTGTAAGGGGGCCATTATCAAGAGAGTTTTTAATGAAAAAAAACATTGATGTTCCAGAAATATACGGGGACCCCGCTTTGCTACTTCCAAAGTTTTATGTTCCAGTTACAATAGACCATTTAAAAAATAAAATAGGTATCGTGCCACACAAAAGTAATTATAAAAATTATGTGAATAAAATAAATGAAACAAAGTTCGTTTTAATAAACCCAACAGAACAATGGCAGCACGTTATCAACTGCATATGTTCTTGTAAAGCTATTGTAAGCTCATCCTTACACGGGTTAATATGTTCCGATGCTTACAACATACCAAATTTGTGGTTGAACGAATACAGATTAGCAGAGGGTGATTTCAAGTTCAAGGATTATTTTGATTCACAGAAAAGGACCCGCGTGAACATCAAACACTTAAATCAATATGAAGAATCGTTGTTGTATGCTGGTGGAAATAACGTTGATTTAGATAAATTATTAGCATCATTTCCGTTTTTATGAGTAGTCTTGTGTTTGATTTTTCCAATAATTATATTGATGAAAATTATAATGACCCTCATCAATATACTTACGCGCACGGGCAATCGCCCTAACTATTACAAAACTCTGAAAGATAGTATCGATTTACAGTCTTACGAAAACATCAGACACATCAAAAGCAGTGATAACCCGAAGTGTTCTTATTTGTCCGACGAAACCGATGTAATCCGGGTGACTCCCGACAAAACCGCTGGTCGTGCGTTCTACAATTTATATTTGAATGATTTAGGAGCAGTTCTCAAAGAAGGCTGGGTGATTATATTGGACGACGACAGTAAACTGTGTGACGCCAGTTTCATAGAAAAGTTGGCTAAACTCTGCGATAATGTCAAGGAAAACGAAGTCCTTATTTATAAAGCCAAAATATACAAAGACCGTGTTTTGCCCAAAGACGACCATTTCCGGAGAAACGCGTTCATCAACGGCGATATCGATATGGCGTGTTTTTGTGTTCATTACAGCGTGTTTTCCCATTTCAAATTCCAGGCTGGTGTGTGCGGAGATTTTCATTTTTTGAATCTAATACGAAATTCAAAAAAATATAGATTCAAATATGTGGACTTACCTGTAGGCATATGGGCCAACTATGATGGAGCGAAAGGAGGGCGATAATCAGCCGTATAATTCTCGCATCTGTGAATAACTCATTGTTCCGTTTCGCAAACCGCGAGTCATAACTTCCACCGCTGCTTCAACGCCATCTTTATTCCAGATTTCAGCGACATTTTTATTGTGGTCGTCCATATTTTGAACCAACCCATCCGGGATACCTTCGTGTGTTTGAACCATTTCAAACAATACCTGGAAGTGTTTTTCATTTAATATTTTGTTTTCACCCTCGAAACAGCAGGAAGCGCAATCATTTTGATTTCGCTCTTCCATATCGCGCATTAGACTTATCGATAATTCCGCGTGTTTATCGATCTCATATTTGCCTAAGATTTTGTAATCGTCGATATGTTTATCCAGGTGTTTGATAAACTCTATCTGGTCGGTGTTATTTCCGTATCTCTGTGTTATCTTGTATAATGATAAACTCATTGTGTATTATTATACATTCTCTTACAAAATAATATTTTGAATCAATTTTTCAAAGGGATTTATTCATTAATTGAATTTCACGACAATTTCCACTGATTCCTTTTTAATACATTTACACGCATAAATGGAAAGCTCTTCGCGTTTCTTTCGCGTTTTTGTATCGATTTTACCTTGATTCTTGTAAGTATTATTGCGCACGTTCATATCGCTTTCAATTGCTTCATAATGCTCGCAAATATAATCGATGATTTTATTTTCGATGGCCCACTTGAAAAAATTGAGTTGGCCAATCGTGGTCTCCATCACAACGTTGCTGTCGTAAGGGATCGAAATACGTTCCCAGCGACAAAATGGGTCGAATTTTCGCTTTGAATAAGCCTTCAGTTTGAGTTTGTAGTCGTTGTAGACCTTGAAACGCTTACGCTCGGGTTCCCCGTCCAGAGTGGTTTTGGAGTAAATCTCAAACACCGTATAATTTTTCTTGGCGAAGTTGGTGACGAACCAGTCAATAATACGGAGGGAAATATTCGACTCACCGTTGATGATGTTCATCATTTGTTTTAAATACGTTTTGTTTTTGTAAAATTCCATCAGATTATCTAACAATAATTGATTCTGTGTGGTAGCAACATGAGGTTTAGATGAAGACATATTATGAAAATATAAAATTTTAGTTTTTATATTCTTTCGGTTTGGGATAAATAAATGGCGAGTGTTATCAAAAAATTGATTATCTTTTTACAACATCATCGATTAGCACATTCTGTTTGATTATTATGGATACAGAAATAGTTATTCCGGTTTGTGCTTTGGAGATGTGCAACTCTAAATGTATAAACGAGACAAAATATTGTATGAAACATCAAATCAATGTGTTTCTTGATGAGACAAAGGCATTGAATAAACGACCTTGTAAAAATTATATCCGAAAGTGTCGTTCACAATTGGATGAATCATACACAAAAAAGATGTGTGAAAATTGTCTTGAAAAAGGACGAATAAAAGATAAACAACGGCGTGGCTTAGCAGTAGATACTACCATCACTGAAAATAACACAAAACTTTGCTCAAAGTGTAACACAGAAAAGGAAATGACGTGTTTCCAAGGCGAAAAAGGTGGAGTTACAAAAACTTGTGATGAGTGTAGGGTTCAAAACAAAAAGCAAGACGGAAAAAGAGACAAAGACCATAGAAATGCGGCGGCACGTGTTGCGGAACAAAAACCTGCGCGAAAAGCGGTCAAACAGGCTTGGGCTGAAAACAATCACGATAAAGTTGCATTGAAAACCATGAACTACCGACAACGACAAATTGAAAACGATATTGATGGATATCATAAACGGCAGGCGGATAATGCCAAACGCTGGAGGGAAAATAATCCGGAAAAAGTGTGTGTGAATAATACAAAGAAAAGAGAGTCTATTGAATTACAATATAATATTTACAAGCGTTCCGCTGACCAAAGAAATATAGAATTTGGTTTGAGTTATCCTTTATATGAATCAATTGTGAGTTCTCCATGTGTATATTGCAATGAGGTCCAAGAAAGAGGATTTAATGGTATTGACCGTATGGATTCTGCTGTTGGATATGTTCAATCTAATTGTCATAGTTGTTGTCAAATGTGCAATTATATGAAAGGTTGTTGTGGCGTTGATTACTTCTTGAAAAAGATAGAGCACATTTTGACATTTCAAGGTAAGATCGACGGAAGTTTATGCTATGATATTATGCCAAATACGAAAGGTTGTAGTTATAAACAATATGAGCAAGGTGCTATTAGTAGAGGAAAATCATTTGAAATATCACAAGAATTGTTCGAGAATATTCGGATACAAGAATGTTACCTATGTGGGAAACAAAACTCAGCTCAGCATAAAAACGGTATTGATAGAGTGGATAATTCAAAAGGATATATAGAAGGTAACATTATGTCTTGTTGTTGGGACTGTAATGGAATGAAACGTGATCATGCATTTGACGATTTATTAGCGAAAATGGCGAAAATCTGTGAAAATAAAAAAGACGAAGAAGACGAAAAAGACGAAAAACACGATAATATAGTTCAAAATATTGTAATGAATAATATCAGAAAAATTACAAATACAAAAAAGAAAACAAAAGAAGAAATCAGGGAAGCCGCAAAGCTTCGAAAACAAAAACAAAGAGAAAAACTACGAAAAAAATATGGCGATGAAGAATACAAAAAAATTCGTGCGAAAGAGCTATCAGATTTTAGAAAATCAAATAAATAAACAATTATATATGTAGGTCACATAAACAATTATATATGTAGGTCACACAAACAATTATATATGTAGGTCACACAAACAATTATAAATGTAGGTCACATAAACAATTATATATGTAGGTCACACAGAAACTATCTTCTGAAATTATTATTTACTCGTATGTTAATAATAATTTTAAAGTTTTTTATAGTATTATTTTTATTTTTTTAATAATTTTTATGATTTTTGTAATTTTTTCTAATATGTAGGTCACAAATACCGGCCATACCGATCAATTTGAGTATGCTACGCCCGCCATTCCTGACATAACTCTTAGCACGTTGTAGTTAACAGCGTACACTCTGACCTTGGCGGTGGCAACACCAGACACGGTAGGAGAAGAAAGAACCAATTGAAGGACAGCGTTGTCGATTCTGGAGAAGTTGCAACTTCCGGATGGTTGGTGCTCCTCAGGTCTAAGGGCGAATGAGTAAACATTGATACCGGTATCTGGGGCACGGGTGTGGTGTTGGAAAGGTTGGACAACATCGAAGTATGATCCCTCACGCTCAGAGAATCTGTCTTGGCCGTTAAGTTGAAGCTTAGCGGTGACGACAGGGTTCTCACCCCAGCAGTGGAGGTCAAGAGCGGTCTCGGCAAGGACGAATGAACCGGCATCAGAGACACCGGAAGCACCGACGGAACCGGATTGAGCATCGAATGGCTCTTGAAGAACACCGGCAACTCCAGACACATCGATAGCACCAGGCATTTGGAAGAGACCTTGGGAGGTAACGAATTCGGTAGAACCGCTGATCTCGGAAGGTCCAGCAAAGGCGTGGATGGCGTTAGGGAGGGCATCAAGGGAGTCGGTGTAGTTGAATGGCTGGGCACCAAGAGTCTTGAAGAGCACAGATTGGGCATCAAGGGAAGCGCAGTAGTCAACGTTGCTGTCAGGTTGGACAACCCAGACAAGCTCCTTCACAGGGTGGTTGAAGTTGAGCTTGATCTTGTTGGAAGAAGAACCAACAGACTCATCACCGGTGAATTGAACTTGCTCGATCAAATACTCGTGAGGGTTCTGGGCCATCTTTCTACGCTCATCAGTATCAAGGAAGATATAATCAACGTAAAGAGAAGCGGCAACAAGAGATTGTTGGTAGGCGGTGGTAACCGATTGGGTTCCTTGGCTGGCAGCAAGGGAACCGACGGCCCACAAGCACTCACCAAGAGGTCTCAAGTCAAGGTTGATCTTGACCTCGTGGTATTGAAGGGCAATAAGTGGAAGGGCAAGTCCTGGGTTTCTGCAGAACCAGAAAAGGAGAGGAACATAAAGAGTGGTCTCAGGAAGAGCGTTTCTTGGGGCACACACTTGGGTAGGGGCACCGTTGGCGGCGCAAGGACCGGACACGGAGGCGAAAGTAGGGTCGGTGATGTAGGTAAGTTGAGTGGTGTTACCAATCATCTTGAAGTATCCTCTTTGTTGCTCAGAGGTCATGGTCATCTGGTTCCAGATGTGCATCCAGTCACCATATTGACGGTCGATTCTCTGACCACCAATCTCAACCTCAACTTGGGCAATAAGTTGCTCACCAACATAGTCCAACCATCTGGCGTAAACATCACCAGAAGATCCCTTCATGGATTGGTTGATCTCTGGGAGAGTCACCTGAAGGTAGGTTCTGTAGGCAAGATCACCATTTCTGGAGATAGTGCATGTAACACGTCTACCGAAGTCGGCTTGTCCGGAGAAAGTTTGCTCGATAGACTCCATGGCGAAGTTGGTGTGTCTTCTGTAAGACACCTTCCAGAAGGTGATCTCAGGAGTACCGGTAAGGAAAACGTCTTGTGCGCCGTAGGCGACTAGTTGCATCAAAGCTCCACCCATATTAAAATGAATATATACTACAAAAAGAAAAAAATTTCGGGAAAATCGCTAAATTAAAATTAAATTTCAAAAAAATTTTAATTCTGGTTTATTGCTAAATGACGCGGAGTATTTGTCTCTATGTATACAGCGGAAAATACTCGATTACTCACACATATTACACTCCATTAAAAACAAAAGAATTACGGAAATGGGTGTAAATTGGAATTGACAAAAGTTTCTAAATATTCTTGTTTGAGAACTTCTTTTTTATTTTCATTCTTTTTTGTGAAAATATAAGAATCGTTCCGTTTTTTGACACTCCATCCATTTTCAATGGCGTTCGTTATAAAATACATTTTATGGTACTCTCTTTTTTCGATTTGTCTTGGTGTTTGCATTATGATATCTTTTTATATTTCTTTTTTTTGTTTTTGACGATTTTTTACATCTTCTCTTTTTTGTTTTCGACTTTTTTGCTTTAGGTTTACCACCTGGAGTTGGAGAGTTACTTTCATTACCTGGTTCTTGGTATTGTTGTTGTTGTTGTTGTTGTTGTTGTTGTTGTTGTATTTGTGCATATAGTTCATGAATTTGTTGTTGGAGTTGCTGTTGTTGTTGTTGGGGATTATTTATGTTGGCAACTTCTTCGTCTGGGCTTCCAGGAGATATTGATGGTGACGGTGGGTTTTTTGGATTGTCAGCCCCACCATTACGTGCGTGTTTTCGTTTGGTGTTCTTCTTTTTTGTATTTCGTTTGTTTGTTGTTGTTCTCTGTATGCGTCTCTTTTTTCCACCATCTTGTTCATGATCACTACCATCCTCACTATCATCATCACTATCATAATCAGTTACTTCGTTATCAGGATTTTCAGCATACATCATAAACACGGGTGTGTCGTCCGGCAGTGCAATGTGTTCATAGTCTCTAACTAATCCATTCTTGACAATGCCCATAGTAATATAATCACTACCGTCTTCATATTTTCCGTAGGATTGAATTCTTTTTGGGAGATTGCCGGGTCCATCTATTATCCATTCGAGATTTTCTAATTTAGTTTTTTCATCTGATACCAATTCATAGTTTCTTATATGTTGAAGATGTTTTCTGTCAATTTCATCCTTGATTTTAGTTAAATCACTTCCACTGCGGGAACTTTGGGGAATTTTTATATCGGAACGAATATACACATCAATATTATTCAAGAAATTGTTTATTACTTCGACTTCTTCTTCGATATTTGCATATTTTTCGTTTCGTTGTGCGATGTGAAGGATACTTAGGGTTAGAGTTATATACTCCACGTAGCTATTTGAATTTTCTGGATGTGCACTCGTTAGAGCAAGTGGTATGGGATTTTCTAACAATGTTTGAATATGACCGTGTAAGTCGTGAATGGCAACTATAGCACTGTTAATATGTGTGACCCAATAATGAAGAACTGTTCTATAAAGTTTAAATAAATCAGAAGCAGAGTAGTGGTTAGGCATTGTCTTATCATCACGGTTATTAAATATTTCTCGTAAAATAACTTGATATTCCCACGGTTTTGTTGGGGTTACTATGGGTTTAAAAATCTTACTCATCCACTTGTTCTTTGAGGGGAGTTTACTTGCCTTCTTCGGTTTGGGAGGCATTATGTTATATGTTATATATATTATACAACACAATATACTATGTTGCCTCTGAGAATATATCGAGGTTATATTAATTATCCAAAAAATATAATAAATATAAAAATACATAAAATAAAACGATATGAAAAATCAAAAGTCGGTATATACCAACAATAATATTGATGAAAAGCACAGCGAGATGTTGAATCATTTCGATGAAATTGAAAACGAGGAAATTCCAACTTTGACTTCATATATAGCAAATCTCAAAGAAGAACTTTCCAAGCTGAAGAAAAACGAAATCGACAAGATAATGGAACTCAAGGATGAAATAAAGGATTGTAAACTCAAAATAAAACGTTTGAAAATCGAGAGAAAAACATACTTATTGGAAAACTCTAAATATGTATTCCAATATTTTGAACAGAAGAAGAATATTTCGAATGGACTGGGGAGTCAAAACACCAATGTATTAAACTCATTTTTCAAGGTGAAAAGCACAACGCCAGAGGCATCTGACACACAATCAGCACATTATAATCAATCGAAAGCATTTTACCAAAATTATTGGAAAAATGTAAATAATAGTGTATTAAATATCCACGATTTCGTAGTTGCTGCTGATGTGTGTGCGGTGTGTCACAATGGAGAGCTTATTCCACAAGACGAAGAGGGTATATTGATATGTAATAATGACAAGTGTGGCAACTATGTGTCTTACATAGTGGATTCGAGTAAACCTGCTAATAAGGAGCCACCGAGCGAGGTATCTTATACCGCATATATACGGTTGAACCATTTCAAGGAGATTTTGTCGCAGTTCCAAGCGAAAGAAACGACGCAAATACCGGATGAGGTCATACAATCGATAAAAGACCGTATAAAGAAGGAGCGTATAAAGGATTACAAGGAAATCAATTATGATAAAATGCGCGAAATATTGCGTAAACTGGGATTGAATAAATATTTCGAGCACATCCAATATATAAATTCCACATTAGGGATCAAACCGCCGATTATGAATGAAGAGTTGCACGAAACATTATGTGTATTGTTCATCGAAATACAAAAGCCGTGGGCGGTTCATTGTCCGGCAAGTCGCACGAATTTTTTTAATTACACATACACATTATATCAGTTGTGTACGTTGTTAGATCAATTACAGTATTTGCCATATATACCGATGATGAAAGATAGGGAGAAACAGTTGGACCAAGATATGATATGGAAGAAGGTTTGTCACGACCTCGACTGGGAATTTTTTCCAACCGTTTAGAGTGATAACGGATGACTGAGTAATAAATATTTATGAAAAGATATAAATATTTAACCGGAATACTAACAAATGAAGTTGTTGCAGTATTTTCAAAAGATGGGTGTAAATGTTCCCTCCAATTTTGATTTCAAACCAATAAAGCGACTAATGTTGGGGAGATGGGCGTTGACGACGGATGATAAATGCCTGAAGAAAGTGGATTTGACGAACGAAGACCATTGTGGTGGGTGTAATACCCTTCGCGAGGATTATTTAGAAAAATCGAAAGAACTCCGCAAAATGGGTAATACAAAAAATTGATTGTATTTTTATGTATGAATAGATTAGCACAATATTCGATATAATACAAATGTCAGACTGTTCTATTTGTGGAGAAGAATTCACCAAATCCACTCGATCAAAAATCGAGTGTTGCTTCTGCGATTTCGATGCGTGTAGGAGTTGTTGGCAACGATGGTTCCTGTCGGAAAGCATTAGTAAATGTATGTCGCCCAATTGTGGCAAAGAGTGGACGCGTAAGTATCTAACCGACCAAATGACGAAATCCTTCATAGCAAACAGTTTGAAAACTCACAGGGAAAACATTCTGTTTGATAAAGAGCGTGCGTTGTTTCCAGCGACACAAGTTCTTATCGGTAAATACAAAGAAATAGAGACAATAGAAAAAGATAAATGGGAATTAGAACGAGCTATAAGACGGCTTCGTGTAAAACAATCAGTCATTTCCGAGAGACAACACGTGCTACGAACCGACATAGGTAAAGGGGCGTCAAAGCAACGAGCCGACTTTGTAAGAGCTTGTCCCGATGAAGCGTGTCGAGGGTTCCTGAGTAGTCAGTGGAAGTGTGGGGTGTGTGACAAATGGTCTTGCCCAGAATGCCACGAAATCAAGGGATTAAATAAAGATTGTGAACACACGTGTGACCCAAACAATGTGGCAACGGCCAAACTGCTCGCAAGAGACACTAAAGCTTGTCCAAGCTGTGGGTTTGGAATATACAAGATAGATGGATGCGACCAGATGTGGTGCACTCAGTGTCACGTCGGGTTCAGTTTCAGGACCGGTCGTGTAGAACATAATATTCATAATCCACATTATTATGAATATATGCGTCAAAATGGCGACGCGAATCCGCAGAATGCGCAGCATCCTCCGAACAATTGCGCCGAAGAACTAAACCATTATATGATCAATCATATCCGGCTGAAAATTCGCACAGGAGATGTTCCGTATTTGAAAAATGTCGAGACTATGCTTGAGAGAAACATACGATTAACTATACACATTCGTCAAGTGGAAATCCCACGGTATGATGTCGGCAATGATATCAAACACCAAGACATGCGCATAGAGTTTATGCAGAACAAAATCTCAGAAAAAGAATACAAGATGAAAATCCAGCGGTCTGACAAGAAGCACCAAAAATATAGAGAAGTGGCGAATGTCTTCCAACTCGTGGTGACATCGTTCACAAATATCATATATAGGCTCATAGATGCGATAAACAATCGCGCCGATGACCCGCAAGAAATAATCAATATACTCAAAGAAATAGACACTCTTTATGATTACGCAGACACCGCGTTCAAAGAAATCGCCGTGACTTATAGTTGTGTTTCGATTTATATTGGCGACTTTCTCAGAAAAAGCGACTATGCCGTTGTTGCCAGAGATGTTGGTCTGGAGTTGGTTGATGTGTAATTATTCAAAAAAAATGGAGCGTATTTATTATTATTTAGTTAAGGTTGTGTTTGTGTCTTTTGTGCCAATTCCTCATTATATTTTTTTGTTTCCTCTTCAGTGGTCGACTCGCGTTGATCGAAATCGACGGTCTCGGTGACGCCTACAAGATTACCCTGCTCATCGATTGTTTGTGTAAGAACATTGCCACTCTTCTCGGCCTTCTTGATATTGTCTTCAATCGCCTTTCGCTTACTCTCCTTCACACGATTCTCGAACTCTTCCTTGGCTTTAGATTCATTCTTCATTTTCTCGCTGTGTAGTTGGTTTAGTTCATCTTCCATAAACTCCACACGTTGCGTCTTGTATGCGTCAGGGTCCCAAGGCAACCATAGACCAACGGGTCCAACCAAGATGTCGTGATTCGGGTCGGACTCGCGGATTTTCTTACACCTCAATTCTGCCTCTTCTTGGGTGGGAAATACACCACGGATTTTCAATCCGCGAACAGAGGTTTGGAAGTTGTTCTCTTTCTGAAATTTAGCGTTCAGCGAATCCTCATTTTTATCCAAGAAATTCTTGTAATCGTCTTCGGCGCCTTGCTCTCGAAGTTTAGCGCCTTCATCTTTGATAAACTCAGTATAATCGGCAATCACGGATTCCACATCTAATCCATATTTGTATGAAATAAAGTGAATGAAATCAAAGAACTTATCCATAGATTTTTTGAAATCCCATTGCTTTAGGAATTCTTCAAACAGAAACAATTCTCTTTGTTTTAGAACCTTTTCCGGAGAAATGAATGACAAGCACGCGAATTTTTGACCAGCAATAGGGGTATCCTCGTCACACAAATCAATATAATTGGGGTTAATTTGGCCATTTTCCAATACTTTACGCTCGAATCCAGACATGTTTAACTATATTGAATAATTATGAAAGTTATTTAAGTTGATTTTGTCGATATATATATCTCAAACACAAATTGCTATTTTTTTTTGTTTTCATATAATATATATTGTAAATGTCCGGATCCTTCGATTTAACCGAACTCGCAAAAAGAATCATCAAGTATCTTGTTGAAGGTATCATCGTTGCCATCGCTGCCTACGTGATTCCTAAGAAGTCTCTCAACGTTGAGGAGATCATTGTCATTGCCCTTATGGCCGCTGCCACATTTAGTGTGTTGGACGTGTTCATTCCATCCATGGGTGCCGGTGCCAGACAAGGTGCTTCATTCGCTATCGGTACTGGTGTTGCCGGTGGTCTCCGTATGGCCGGTCCTATGTAAATAGACCCAAAATATGGTATATAGAAAAATCAAATACACATACATCTAACATAAATATTCACATATAATCATATATGAATATTCATACATTAAGGTCAGTCGATAATGCTACCACTTATTTTTCTTCACTGTGATTTGTTGTCCGGATGACTTCTTCTTGGATTTAGAAGGATCGTACTGTTCTTCATCATCAGAGTCCATACTCTTGGAAATCTCCCAAAATTCCTTCGCTCCCAATTTGAAGGCAGGTCTGTTTTCGGCTTTGTACCAAAAGATTTGGTCATTAAGTTTGTTAGATTTAGTGTTATTATTTATGACTAAACATTCATAATTTTCCGTGGTTTGATCCATTACAGAACAAAATGATTCAAGTGTAGGAAACATCGACGCATAATTCTCCCAAATACGTTTTCTATTAGTCATATAAGGTTCTCTCAGGATGAATACATAATCTATATTGGTTCTCAAATTCGGAGGTATACCTAAAGGATACTGCATCGTAATGATTAACATAACCTTCCAGTGACGACCATTCATAAACAACAGTCGCATAAGCTTATCTTTTGCCCAAGAATTATCATACAAACAATCATCCAAAATACAAAATGTACGAGGGTCTATTGACGATTTGTTGTATAATTCCTTTTCCTTCTTTATTTGTTTCAGGACCATCTTTTGTCTCCTCAACACATTCTCGATCAATACAGTATTGTATTCTTCGTGTATGAATAATTTAGGAACGTGAGCAGCGTAAAATCCATTACCGGCCTCTGTCCCCGAAATCACTGTTCCAATAGGCACCGATTGATGGAAATATAAAAGGTCTCGAACTAAAAAGGATTTTCCAGTATCTCTTCTACCAATCAGAATGATTACCGGAGCTTTAGACTCATTTGGATTGAATGTAATAGATTTCATATCGAATTTCTTTAGTTCAAGTGTCATTTCCTAATTTTTATATATCTCACAGACAAATTATTTAGTCAATATAAACCTACTCCGTTAAAACCTATATTATAATATGTTTTTATGAAATATATGAGAACTCCTAAATTTAAATTGAACTATAACCCGATTCAGCCAATAAACATGGAAAATTGGAAAACCAGACAAGAAGAACAAAATGGACCAACGGAGTTTCAGACCTTCGAAATCGCACAATTACAAAGTTACAATCCCACATATTCCCTCTTCTTTGAAATGACCCAAAATAATTTCAACTCTATTTCATTAAACCAAAAATATCAAATAAAAGATTTAGGTGTTGTTGTCGACCAAGAATCTAACCAAAATATCGAAGTGCCAGTATTCATCAAATTCTCCCCATTGTTGGACCCAATAAAGTATTTGATTGGAAAATATGATAATATGCCATACCAGCTTCCATTATACAAGAACAGCGCACAGAAAGACACTAATGTGTGCGAAAATAAAATAAATGACTCGAATAATGCTTCATATGTAGATAACTTTTTCTATTATCTAAATTCTCAACTACTTCATACACACAACTTCACCAATTCTCTGGATTACTATGGTAGTTTTCTGGGAATTCAAAAACATTTTAAATTCAACATCGGAGATGATTTAGACTATCTATTACAATCAGACCATTTTAATGAGACAAACAATATTAAATATGTTTTTGACGAAACGGATACTCCATATGTTAACGCCGGTTCACGAAGCAATAAACAAAAATTAGAAATCGGGGAATGTTTAAGTATAGATGAAATAGAAACCATCGAAACCGATGAATTGCCGGTGGACGGCGACATACAGGATGTCCCCAGTGAACTTTGTTACGAAAACTCGAACAATTCTACTCGAACCGAAACATCATCAAATAGCACGGAATCAGACAGCGACCATTCTGACACAGATGACGAAGAGAATAGCGATGAACAAGAAGAAGAAGATAGCGATGAAGAAGACGGTGATGAAGAAGATAGTGATGAAGAAGAAAGTGATGATGAAGACAATGAGATGTATGCATACATCAAAGAATTTCCGACACAAATGATATTCTTGGAATCTTGTCAAGGGACAATCGATGATTTATTTTCAAACAAAATAATCACTGAAGAGGAAATTATTTCAGCATTGTTTCAGGTAATAATGTCTCTGCTAACTTATCAGAAGGCTTTCCAGTTTACACATAATGACCTCCATACAAATAACATAATGTATATGGTTACCGAGCAAAAATACTTGTATTACAAATTCGAAGGTGTTGTGTACCGTGTTCCAACGTATGGTCGCATCTATAAAATCATTGATTTTGGTAGGTCGATTTATAAATTTCAAGGGCAAATATTATGTAGTGATAGCTTCGATAAAACCGGCGACGCATCTTCTCAGTATAATTGCGAACCTTATTTCAATTCATCGAAACCTCGATTAGAACCAAACATGTCTTTCGATATATGTCGCTTGGGGTGCTCCATATTTGATTTCGTGTTTGATACGGTGCCGGTGATTCCGGTGAAAGAACAAAGTGAAATCCAAAAGCTGGTTTTAGAATGGGTATCTGACGATAATAATAAAAATATTTTATACAAAGCCAATGGTGATGAACGATATCCGGATTTCAAGTTATACAAGATGATCGCACGGAATGTTCACAAACACACTCCTAAAAATCAATTGTCCCGACCAATGTTCCAAAATTTTGTTTTGAGTTCCGACGAAGATATACTGGATATGGAAATCGATACAACCATCATAGACATTGATGAAATTCCATCATATGTTTGAGCCACATAATATCATATAGATGTAAATATCAATATGATAAATATCAGACGACTTCTCTTTAGAAATTAGGTGTGTCTGTGAAAATTTGCGTTGAATCTAAATTCAGCGACTTATTTTCTGTAACAACATTCATAAAGTCCGTGAACGAATCGTTCATATAAAAATACGAATATGATGCAATCAGAGAACACGCGAATACGGCGACTGCGTCCCGCACAATAAATTTCAAAGGTTTCAGCTCTTTTTCGATGTATTTCATCTCTACAATTTTCACTAAACAAAACAGAATCGTAGTCAAGAAAGCAAATAAAAAAAGGTTCTCCATTTTTAATAATAAATCGTCATAATAAAAATGGAAAAATTTTACGAATCGATTAGTTCAATTCTACAATATCATCTAAAGAAACAAAATCATCCGCCTTGCTTATATCCATAAAATCCAAATTGTCAAGGGCTACATCTGTTCCTATTTTCAGTTTTTCATCATCGTCTTCCTGTTCCTCCTCTAATTTCCTCTGTAAGTTGCGTTCAACACTAATTGTTTCAAGACGTTCAACCGTCTTGGGCGCTGAAACCGTCTCAATACGGTCGTCCTTTTCTAACACACTATCATAATCATTGAACTCTAATCGAGTGATCACCGGTTCTTCGTCGATATTCTTTATTGTGGGGACTACATCTGGTATTTCTTCGGTTTTCGCCTCGGGGAACTTCTCTACTTCTGGCGTTTCTTCTTTAGTGCTACTCTCGGCGCTATTTTCGGTGGTAGTAGTGCCGTCTTCGTTCTTCTCTTCCTCGGAAACAACCACAGGTTCTTCGATGTTCTCGATTACAACCTCTTCTTCGTGCTCAACAGATTCATCCATATAAGCTCGGATGATTTCTTCTGTTGGAATCGACTCGCGGATAGCCGTTAAAATACATTCTTGTATGATGATTTCCAGTTCACGGTTGTGTTTTTGCGTTTGGAGTGGCGTGATATTCTTCTCAAACAAATAAACATTCATATAAACCTTTCGCGCAACGTGAATATAAACCTTATGAATGAAGTTGTCCAATTTAGGTATGGAGATGTCGATTTGTTTTTGTTTGTTGCCCACTCGTATACACGTAAGCACTTTTAATTGAATAATATGGACACAAGTAATCAAGTCTTCTAAATAATTACATCCGCTTCTTTCTATAATACGTTTGCGTTCTTCTTCGATAATAATGGCATTCCATTTTGGCACTCGTGACAATAAGTTTTGAAAGGTCATCAAGTATTTTCCTACTTCATCGGTATCGATACATATCTTCCAGGCTTCATTAAACATTGAACGGATTCCTTCTGTAACCAAAGGTGTGAACGTAGATACTAAACGACTACACCATTCATTTTTGGCCTCGTGCAAGTTAGCGATAACAAAATCGTCCATTTAATATTACATTTTCCTTAGATTATTTGTCTCCAATTACAACGCATCGCTTAATACTATTGTAAAAACGCAAAGTCAAATATCGTTATTAAGAGGAGTTTTTCACATCGATATTCCGATTTGATCTTATGAAAATGGATAATGGTGTTGATAGTTTTGAGTTTGTTAAATATGTTTTTGTTCTCGATGAAATGAATGAGATCCAACACTGAATATCCTAATCCATATAATTTAGTAGAAATGTCGATGAATAATTTGAGAGTGTGTTTCTCTTTGTCTAAATGTAGAACTTCGGCTTCCATAATTTTCGCGAATTCATCTTGAAAATTTGTGTCGGGGAACTTCGAAGATAAATTCACTTTATGTAGATTTGTTACGGACCCTTCATCGTTTACATACTCTGGGATGTAGATTTCGCAAAATCGGGATAATATCGGTTTCAATAATTTGTTTTTGTTTTGGAGAACTATGAAAAATCGAGTGTTGGATGTGAACAGTTCAATACACCGTCTCAACGCTGATTGTGCGTCATTCGTTAAATAATCCGCATTCAATAACACGATGGTCTTAAACAATACACCTTTGTTGAATTGAACGTTGGATTTAGCAAATTGTTTCAATTCGTCGCGAATGAATTTTATTCCTTTACCATGCGCACAATTAACAATCATTATGTTTGATTTCATTTTGGTTTTGTCATCATCATACAACTGTTTCAGAAAATTGTGGACAATGGTCTGTTTCCCTGTTCCAGAAGGACCGTGAAAAATCAGATTCGGTACTTTTTGAGAGGTGTAAAAAGAATTTAACCGATTTTGAACAAAAGGATGAACCGGAATCATTGATTAATTATATGAATGGACTTGTATAAATCTATTTATATTTATATACTGAATAAATACAAATATGGAACCATCTAAAAAAATGGATGACACTAGGAAACGACTGATTGATTTTTATGAAAAAAACAAAAACAAAAACAAAACCAATAAGATACGCGTTTCTAAAAAAACACAAGATTCAATAAACGATTGGAACAAAGAATTAAAATATGTGA